>Ga0181533_1000160_pt1 | contig 85141 bp, 64 predicted proteins | sample PEATcosm2014_Bin_45_FD_119772 | JGI IMG/M metagenome (GOLD analysis project Ga0181533, IMG submission 119772) | Peatland microbial communities from MTU Mesocosm Facility, Houghton, MI, USA - PEATcosm2014_Bin11_60_metaG | ecosystem: Environmental > Terrestrial > Soil > Wetlands > Peat | place... | reverse complement strand
TGGCAGGCATTTATGAGATGGATGATCAGATTAACAAGATGGTAATACCTGACATCAAGTTGGTTAAAATGATAATTAATGGCAAATGTGAAAAAGCTGAAAGGTCTATTAGGAGCAAAATTCCAAACAGCTTTTACATCCGATAAATTCTGAATCTTAGTATTATTGACAATGATGGAGTAATCGTCAAAATGAAATGAACAGTCAAAGGAGTTGGAATAAATGATGATTCCCAGCAGGATTATGATACCCAATTCTACCACTTCAGAATATCTGTTTTTTTTAACCTGTTTTGCTGGTTGAGACCCTTTCTTAGGTGGATACTTTTTAAGTGGTTTCTTTTTCGATTGATCTTTCTTCATTTGACAAATTTATTGTCTAATTGATAGGTACTAGTGACTCATCATCGCAAAGATATATAATTAACGTAATAATTAGTTGATCCTTATGAATTCACTTTTTCCCTTGATTCATTAGCGTTGGATATTTACAGATTGTTGAAGGAACATTCATTGATTCATAAGTTAAATAGCTAATGATTGTCTTTGCCTCAACCTCACCAAGATAGAAAACTAAAAACAAAGTTAAAGCATATTACTTGATTCTCTACGCAAGATTTTGTAAATTGCGCGTGTATTCTTGGTAATTATTAAATTCATTTAGTAACCAACAACAAATATCTTATAAAAAACCTCTTATTAATACAAGCATATACGTTCCGTAGGACTTTCCTTAGATTTCGGACGGATTTTAGATTGACTTATCAGCAGTTTTTTATCCTTTGGTACCTTTTTGATTGCAAGTTTACTGAAAAGTTCAGGACATGCGATCTTTTAGTACCTGGGATTTATGTAAGTAATATCTATTACTATATAAAGAAACTAAGGGATAAAGTGTATTTACAAAAGGAAGGGAAACAATAGAGATTGACTGAACGAGCAATGACAGACTTTAATAGATTTCTAAAAACCTATAAGAACAGGTTTAGTTCTCCTTTTACTTGGAAATAATAGCATGTCGGTGTAAGTGAATCTAATGCAGTGTTTTATCCCCTTATTTCTCCAGAAAGATCGTTCTTTAACGATCGCGCCGGGTGTACTTTGCTTATATACTGATATTTATACTCCAGTAGTTTACAGGCCAAAACATTTTACCGTCCTCTACGTTTCCTTTTTACTTTTTTGCTAACTGCCTTTTTCGACTCTCTGGCTAAAAAGGTAAAATAAACAAAAATTTGTGTTTTTTAATGTGTAGATAAATTACAACTCTTTGAAAACGTTATTTAATCAAAGATCCCAGAATATCTTTGCGGAGAGAATGGGATTCGAACCCATGAACCGCTTTTGGCGATTACACACTTTCCAGGCGTGCGCCTTAGACCAACTCGGCCATCTCTCCAGTTTTAAAGAGGCTGCAAAGGTATTAAAAATATTGAGAATTATACGGTCATCTCACCTCTCAACGAGACCTGAAGCAACTTCTCCACCTCTTCTTTCGGGAATCCACATCCTAAAAGGTACATCAGTTTTGTAACAGCAGATTCGGTGGTAATATCATAACCACCGATTACACCTATTTTCCCCAGTTCCGCACTGGTTTCATATTTTCCAATCTCCACTGCGCCGCCAGTGCATTGTGTAACATTGAAAAGAATAATTCCTTTCCCGATGGCTTCTTTAAGCAGATTAAGGAACCAGGGTACCGTCGGGGCATTGCCAGCTCCAAAGGTTTCCAGGATCACGGCTTTCAGTCCCGGAGTTGAAAATATATTTCTCACGGTATTCTCGCTAATTCCGGGAAACAGCTTCAGAATGGCAATGTTTTCATCCAATTCAGTATGGACTTTCAGCTTTTTAAAATTGGGCTTGAGAATCAGGTCGCCGTGGTAACGGATATAGACACCGATTTCAGCAAGAAGAGGGTAATTGACTGAGATGAAAGCACCAAAATTCTCAGAGTTGAATTTTGTCGTCCTGTTACCCCGGAAAAGCTTGTTCCCAAAACATATGCCGACTTCAGGTACCAAGGGGGTTTCCTGTTCACTGGCTGCTGCTATTTCTATAGAGTTTATAAAATTCTCACGGGCATCTGTACGGATCCTTCCGATGGGAAGCTGGGCTCCTGTAAAGATGACGGGCTTGTTAAGGTTCTCAAGCATAAAGCTGAGTGCTGACGCGGTATAAGCCATGGTATCGGAACCATGCAACACCACAAAGCCGTCAAAAGATTCATAATTTGTCTCAATCACCTTTGCCAGCTCAATCCAGAATACGGGACTCATGTTGGAAGAATCTAGGAGGGGTTTGAAAGTATGAAATTCAAGATGGTAATGAAAATTCTTCAGAACCGAAATGTACTGGTAAATATTCTGGAACGTCAATGGTTTCAAGACACCGGTACTGGGATCCTGAACCATCCCAATGGTCCCGCCGGTATAGATTATCAGGATTGAGATCTGGTCACGCATGTATTAATAATTGGTAATTTGTTCTTTTTTACAGACAGGATGTTATATGGGTTTGAGGGTGATGCTTAGTAAGATGTCAATAAGTTAAAATTTAAACAAAGTTAAAGCATTTTTAGTGGTTATTTCAGCGACTTCCTCAAGGGGCATGTTTTTTATCTCTGCTATTTTCCCTGCAATTACCGGGATGTAAGCACTTTCATTGCGCTGACCACGGTGCGGAACAGGAGGCAGCCAGGGTGAGTCTGTTTCAAGCAGAATATGATAAAGCGAGATTTCCTGTACAACTTTCTGTAATCCCGAATTCTTATAGGTTATGACACCTCCTATTCCCAGCATGAACCCTGCCTGTATGGCCTGGCGTGCCTGTTCAACAGATCCACTGAAACAATGGAACACACCTTTAAGCAAAGGATTGTTTTTTTGACGGATCTGCTCAATGGCAACCGGGAAAGAATTGCGGGTATGAATGGCAACAGGTAACCTGTATTGAATAGCCAGGTCGAGCTGATGATTGAAGGCAATGATCTGTTCTGCTGCAAATGTCTTATCCCAGTAAAGATCAATCCCTATCTCACCGATGCCATAGAATTTATCATTCTCCTTTTCAAGTAATTGATCGATAAAAGCAAGCTCTTCGCGGTAACCGGCTTTAACTGATGTCGGGTGAAGCCCGGTCATTGGATAACAATGCTGATCATGACCGGCAAGGGCCATCATTCTTTCATGATAGCTTCTGTCGATGGCAGGAAGCAGGAATCCTGTGACACTTTTCTCTAATGCCCTCTGAATCACTGCATCGCGATCGGCATCAAACTCCTCTGAATAGAGATGGGTATGTGTGTCAATAAAATTCATGCCTTGCATTAATTGTTGAGAAAATTAATCATCCCATTGGTGTCCTGGTCTTTCATACACCGGAAATGTCCCTTTGGACATTTGTCAAAACCAAGCTTGGAACAGGGACGACACGACAGGCCTTTAACTTCAAAAATTGCGGAAACAGCATTTCCTTTTCCTTCAAGATAAGGATACATTCCGAATTCCGGAATCGTATTTCCCCAGATTGAGGCAATGTTTTTACCAAATGCGGCAGCAATATGCATTAAACCGGTATCGTTGGTGATGACTTTCCCTGCCTGGCGGATCAAAGAAGCGCTCTGGTTAACAGAGAACATACCACAGGCATTAAATACTCCTGATCCTGCAAGCTGCTCAATCAGCCTCCCTCTTTCTTCATCGTCTTTACCACCCAGTAATACGACCGGCAAAGAAACTTCACGGCAGACCTCGGCTACTTTATCTTCGGGAAAGATCTTGGTGGTATGCTTTCCCCCGATGACAAATGCAATAAAACCATTCCTGAATTGTTCCGGGAGAACAGAGAGGTCAACTTCTTCGGCGGCAGGGATGAAATAATCGATGCCCTTGTGATCATTGCTGATCTTAAAGTGCTTTACTGCCGCAAAATAGCGGTCAATGATATGAACATGGGGAAGGCGGTTGATCCTTAAGTTGACGATCATCCATTTTTCCAGGTTCAGCTTGTAAAAAGTGCCATTGGGTTTACGGAGATGGGAAAGCACATAGAAGCTGCGTAAATTCTTATGGAGATCGGCAATGAAATCAAAGTTCTCTGTTTTCAGACCGGGAAGCAGCTCATTAAAATTTCCGTCATAAAGCCAGATCTTTGAAAGATAAGGATTCTCCTGCAGCAATGAATGATTTTGTTTTTTTGTCAGATAATGGATCTCCGCTTCAGGAAGCTGGTCCTTTAAACAACGGATCAAGGGGGTGGTCAGGACAATATCCCCGATGGAACTGAACCGGATGATCAGTATCTTCTTCAACGGATAAACGGGTTATTCAGCTTTTCATAGCCAATGGTTGTTTCCGGTCCATGACCCGGATAAACCATTGTGCCATCGGGTAAAGTAAATAATTTTTCATGAATACTCTTCATTAACAGGTCGAAATTTCCAGATGGCAAATCAGTCCTGCCAATGGTATCACGGAACAGGACATCACCGCTAATCACAAACCCTTGTTCCTGATCATAAAAACAAACACTTCCATCGGCATGACCCGGGGTATACAGAACAGAAACAGATGAGGTCCCAAAGGTGATCTTCTCATCATCTTTGAGATACCTGGCAGGTGCAGGAATATCCTTAATCACGTAACCGAATGATTTTGCTATTTCGTTAGCCGAAAACAGGAAAGGGACAGACGCTTCATGATATTCGGGATAGATACCATATGTCCCGGCGATGAAGCTGTTCCCGAGAATATGATCGATATGGCAATGGGTATTCAGATTACGTATTAGTTTCAGGTTATTCTTCTCAATAAAGTTTTTCAATTCCTGTTTCTCGCGACTTTCATAACAGGCGGGATCAATAATCATACATTCACCGGTTTCCTCAATCAGGATGTAAGTGTTGACCTGGAAAGCATTAAAAATAAATTTCTGTATTCTGATCATTCGAAAACTATTATAGATGCTCATTTATAAAGCTCTGCAAAAGTACAAAAATATGGTGCCACGCCATTTAAAATAATCTTAACTTAGCCGTCCCTTTTCATCCATTGTTTATCAAACCATGAATACTGAGGAACGTTTCAGAGTCCACCTTTGCCTGGCAAGGGTATCTTTCATTCTTTTCCTCCTTTCAGGGTTCATTTCATTCCCTGTTCATGCACAGTTTTACAATGGATCCCAGCTGACCTTCGGGAAGAACCGGGTTCAGTTCAAGGACTTTTTATGGGGTTATTTCCGTTTTGAAAAATTCGATACCTATTATTACCTCAACGGGAGGGAGCTTGCAATGTATGCGGCCGAGTATGCCGACACTCACATTAAAGAAATCGAAACTGAGCTTCAGTCGACCCTTGAGGAGAAAGTTCAATTTATCATTTTCAACAACCTTACCGATCTGAAGCAAAGTAATATAGGCCTGGAACAAGAAGAAGAGACTTATAATACCGGCGGGGTTACCAAGATTATCGGCGGAAAGGTGATGATATATTTTGACGGCAATTATGATCATTTTGAACGGCAGATCAGGGCTGGGATCGCCACAGTGATACTCAATGAGATGATCTATGGTTCGGGAATAGGGGCACAAATCAAGAATAACGCGATTTTTACCATGCCAGAATGGTACATGAATGGGTTAATCTCCTATATCTCGGAAAAATGGAATCCCGAAATGGACAACCTGGTGAAGGATGCCATCCTGAAGAAAAAATACGAAAAATTTAACCACCTGATGGGAGCTGAAGCCACTTATGCCGGGCATTCTCTCTGGAACTATATCTCAATGAAATATGGTGAATCATCAATTCCCAATATTGTTTATATTGCCCGCCTGAACAGGAATGTTGAAAAAGGTTTTTTATATGTACTGGGAATTTCTTTCAAAGACCTGATCTCCAACTGGCTTAGTTTTTATAAAGGGATCTACCAGGGAGAAGATCTTTCCCGTACAGATCCGGCAGGTGAAAAAATCATTAAGAAACCAAAGACAGATAAAGTTTACCGCCAGCTGAAGATAAGTCCTGACGGAAAATATGCAGCATACTGTATGCATTATCTTGGGATTTACAAGATATATCTGTATGACTTTGAAACAAAGAAAATCCGCAAAATCTACAAAGGAGGTTACAGGATCTCTGAAAAACCCGATTTCTCTTTTCCTATCCTTGCATGGCATCCAACCGGCGAAGTGCTGGGCATCATCACTGAAAAAAAAGGAGAAGATTACCTTTATTTCTATTCGATAAAGGAGAAGACCCTTGATCTGCAGATACTCCATGATTTTCAGAAGATCCTTGATTTTTCTTATTCGGACGACGGCAGCAAGCTTGTTTTCTCTGCCGTGCAGAAAGGCCAGTCGGATATTTATGTTTATAACATTATTGCCGGATCCTATGAACAGATCACAAAAGATGTTTACGATGATTTGAATCCACGATTTATCAATCATTCAAGTGAAATCATTTTCAGTTCCAACCGGGATGATGATACCATACGGTTTAATCCAGTTGTGTCGCCAAAAGACCTACATCCTGATCATGATATCTTTATTTATGATTATGCCGGGAAAAACCCTGTCCTGCGCAGGATAACATCAACACCAATGACAGATGAGATACAGCCGATGGCCTATGATGATAATTTTTTCTGCTATCTCAGCGATCAAAATGGGATCTACAACCGTTATCTTGCCCGTTACGACAGTGCCATCACCTTTATAGACACGGCAGTGCATTACCGATACTTCACGACGTCCTTTCCTGTTACAAATTATTCCAGGAACATACTTGAACAGGATGTAAGCACACGGGCTGCCATGATCGGGGATGTCGCTTTTCTGAACAATCGCAATGTACTGGTTTCTTCCGACAGGATTGACCCGAAATACCTGAATCCTGTGCCGCTCCAGAATACCTTTTATGAAAACTTCAAGATGGGATTGTACCAGGCAAAGACTGCATTACCGGGGAAAGATACCACGGTCAAAAAGCAGGAAGTATTCAGTCCTGTGGTAAAAAAACATTTTACGACAGTAAGAATTTCTGAACCATCAAGTACAGGGAATACAAAAGAATTTCCAGTGCCGGCCGGGGAACAGGTTAAAGATACACTTCACCGGGGGCGTGTGGATACTTCACTTAATAAACATGGCATGGAATTATCACGCATCCCGTTGAAAGATACTACCAACAAATACCGTACTTCACGCCCCCTGAATTATAACGTAGAATATGCCATTAACAAAATGGTTACCCAGATCGATTTCAATTACTTAAATACGGCTTACCAACCATTTTCAGGAACTCAGAATCCTATCTTTATTAATCCAGGGTTAAATGCCCTGCTGATGGTAGGTGTGACAGACCTGATGGAAGATTACCGGCTTACAGGTGGTGTGAGGTTAAATTTCGATCTTGTGAACAATGAGTATTTATTCAGTTATGCCAATTTCAAACATCGTTTGCATCATGAGATCACCTTCCATCGCCAGTCGATTGAAGAAAGCGATAATACATCTACCATCCGTCACAGGATCAATGAACTTTACTACATCGCCACCTATCCGTTTACACCGGTGTTCAACATTAAGGGAACTGCTACTTTGCGATACGACCGTGGAGTAGATCTTTCTGAGGATCAACCCAGTCTCGAAACCCCGGACCTGGACAATTACTGGGGAAGCCTGAAGGGAGAGATTACTTATGATAATACACGGAGCCTGGGACTGAACCTTTATAATGGTACCCGTTATAAAATTTTTGGTGAATATTATCAATTGATAAACGGTGGAAATAATAATGTCTTTGTATTAGGTGCTGATTTCCGTCATTATGAAAAGATCCACCGCTGCATGATCCTGGCGCTGCGTCTTGCCGGAAGTACTTCCTTCGGGACCAACCGGTTGGTATATTACATGGGAGGAGTGGACAATTGGCTGTTCCCGTCTTTTGACAACCAGGTACCCGTGGCGAATAACCAGAATTATATTTTTCAAACTCTGGCGACAAACATGAGGGGGTTTGATCAGAATATACGGAATGGAAATAGTTTCGTTGTCTTTAACGGTGAAATCCGGCTTCCTGTCATACGTTATTTCTTCAACAGGCCCATACGTTCAGAGCTTCTTAATAATTTTCAGATCATTGGTTTTACTGATGTGGGAACAGCCTGGACAGGATGGAATCCATACTCAGAAAGCAACGAGCTATTTACCAACTATATTGATAACAAACCGCTCTTTATCAAGGTTGAACTCATGAAAGAGCCATTTGTAGAAGGCTTTGGAGGTGGCCTGCGGACAAAACTTTTTGGATATTTTATCAGGGGTGACCTGGCATGGGGGGTAGAAGAATGGAAAATTCAAAAACCAATTTTTTACCTGTCGCTGAGCACCGATTTCTAATATGAATACTACTATAGACCAGAGGATCCTTTCACTGATCCGGGAACATCATATTTTTACTCTTGCTGTGAGCCGGGGGACTCAGCCCTGGTGTGCAACCTGTTTCTATATTTATGATGTGAAACGCAATCTTTTTATTTTCACCTCGGAAGAAGATACCCGTCATATCCGCGATGCGGTTGAGACCGATAATTTTTTGACGGCAGGGGCCATTGCGCTCGAGACCAAGATGATTGGAAAACTCAGGGGGCTACAATTTACAGGGATCATGTTCAAACTGGAAGGAGCAGACCTGAAAACGGCAAAAAAAGCTTATATTAAAAAGTTTCCAATTGCCATGTTTTCGAGCTTATATCTCTGGGGGATCAGGCCTGATATGATCAAGATGACAGACAACCGTCTGGGATTCGGGAAGAAATTAATCTGGCACTCCTGAGGCCAACAATGACAATGGTTTTAAAAAATCAATTCCCGGATTCTTTAATCTTGCTTACAATTTTTTCAAGAAAAATGAATTATCAGGCAGTATTATTTTTGTACTCAAACAATTACATAATTCAGTGACCAGGATGTTAATAAATTAATTAGAAACCAGACATTCTTCGTTGTAAATTGCTGCATAAAATTCTTCACTTTTACAATCATTTCAGATTTAATTTTGCGTTGTGTACAGATTATTGATTTCATAATAGATTTTTAGCATGGAAAAAGAGCCCATTGTAAATGCTGACAAGGATAAAAAACCGGATTTTTACAATGATGTTTTATCCAGGAGAATACGTCCTAAAGTAACGATTGAAGAGACAGAAATGAAGAATCAGGCAAAAGATACCGATCCAGTTAAGGATAAAGAGGAACTGAATGACCCGATTAAGGGGAAGCAGAGGGTCTATTCTGTTGAAGAGGCAATGAAGGCATCGACAGTTTATTTTCATGATGATAATCTTGCAGCCAACGTCTGGGTTAATAAGTATGCGCTGAAGAATTCTGAGGGACAACTGTTCGAACTTACGCCTGATGACATGCACCACAGGATTGCCCGCGAGATTGCACGAATCGAGAAGAAATATCCCAATCCCATGAGCGAGGATGAGGTTTTTGAACTTATACGGGATTTCAGATATATCATACCCCAGGGAAGCCCGATGGCGGGTATCGGTAACAATTTTCAGATCGGTTCGCTTTCAAATTGTTTTGTGATAGGTAATGAGGGATTTTCGGATTCTTATGGAGCAATCATGAAAACCGATGAGGAACAGGTTCAGTTGATGAAAAGGAGAGGTGGCGTTGGTCACGACCTGTCACATATCCGTCCGAAAAACAGTCTTGTCAAAAACAGTGCATTAACCTCGACAGGTATTGTTCCCTTCATGGAACGATACTCAAATTCTACGCGTGAGGTTGCCCAGGAAGGCCGTCGGGGTGCCCTGATGCTCAGTATCTCTATCCAGCATCCTGATGCCGAAGATTTTATCAATGCCAAACTGGAGTCCGGTAAAGTTACCGGCGCCAATATTTCTGTAAAGATCACGGATGAATTTATGAATGCCGTGATCTCCGGCGGGCAGTATTCCCAGCAATTTCCTATCGAGGTTCCAAACCCTGCGGTTACAAAGAAAATCCAGGCAAGGGAACTTTGGGGCAAGATCATTCACAATGCATGGAAATCAGCGGAACCCGGGATTCTCTTCTGGGATACCATCTTGCGGGAGTCTGTTCCGGACTGTTATGCCGACCTTGGGTTCAGGACCATTTCCACGAACCCTTGCGGAGAGATCCCACTATGTTCTTATGATAGCTGTCGCCTGCTGGCCATTAACCTATACAGTTATGTGGATAAACCCTTTACCACTGATGCCAGCTTTGATTCCGATCTCTTTATCGACCATGTTCATAAGGCCCAAAGGATGATGGATGATATTATTGATCTGGAACTGGAGAAGATAGATAATATCCTGAAGAAGATCAAAAGCGATCCGGAAGACGAATGCATCAAAGCCCGTGAAAGAATCCTCTGGCTTAATATCAAGGAAAAAGCAATCCAGGGCAGAAGGACCGGTTTCGGAATCACAGCCGAAGGGGATATGCTTGCCGCCCTGGGAACAAGATATGGTTCAGATGATGCCATCGATTTCTCTGTGGAGGTTCACAAGATGCTGGCCATTGAAGCATACCGTTCGTCAATTACCATGGCAGCTGAAAGAGGCGCCTTCCCTATCTGGAAAGCTGAGCGGGAAAAGGATAATCCTTTTATATTGCGCCTGAAAGATGCTGCTCCTGAGCTTTATGAAGAGATGGTTAAACACGGCCGTCGTAATATTGCCATCCTTACCATTGCACCGACCGGTTCTGTCAGCATACTTTCACAGACCACCTCCGGGTTGGAACCTGTATTTGCAGTGACATACAAGCGCAGGCGCAAAGTGAACCCCAATGATAAGCATGCCCGGATCACCTTTACCGATGAAATCGGAGATACCTGGGAAGAGTATAATGTTTTTCATCATAAATTCGTCACCTGGCTAGAAACAAAGGGATACAATGTAGATGAGGTTTCCCGGATGGATGAAAAAGAGTTAAAAACCATCATCAAGCAATCGCCTTATTATAAGGCAACTTCAAACGATATTGACTGGGTTGCAAAAGTTCATATGCAGGGGGCAGTTCAGAAATGGGTAGATCATTCAATCAGTGTTACCGTGAATGTTCCCAATGAAACCAAAGAAGAAATGGTCACAAATATTTACGAGACCGCCTGGAAAGTCGGTTGCAAAGGCATGACTGTTTACCGTGAAGGCAGCCGTGAAGGGGTTCTCGTGAATAATGAGAAAAAAGATACTTCCGATAATGCAAATGTATTCAGGGAAACGCGGGCGCCACATCGTCCTGAAAGACTGGAAGCAGAAATCGTCCGTTTTCAAAATGATTACGAGAAGTGGATAGCCGTAGTAGGCCTTCTGAATGGACATCCTTATGAGATTTTTACAGGACGTGCCGATGATTTCTGGATTCCCCAGTGGGTGCAGAAAGGCTGGATCTGTAAAAATCGTCCTGATGGAGTGAACTCACGTTATGATTTTCAGTTTGAAGACAGGCAGGGATACAAGATCATCATCGAGGGACTTTCACGATCGTTTACTAAAGAGTACTGGAATTATGCAAAACTTATATCCGGGATCCTGCGTCATGGAATGCCTTTGCCGTTTGTCGTAAACATTATCAGCAAACTTCATTTTGAAGTTGATTCCATCAATACATGGAAAAATGGAGTAGAAAGGGCACTTAAAAAATTTATACCTGACGGGACCCAGGCTCCTGATCGTGTTTGCCCCAAATGCCATGAGGCCAATGTTCTGATTTACCAGGAAGGATGCCCGAGATGTATAAAATGCGGGTACACCAAATGTGGATGATCCTTTTTCAGAAATGCAGTTTGTGATAATCAAATGTCTGACTATCACGCAATCTCCGGATCTTTTGTGTAGTGACCAGCAGAGCCTTCAGATTATTCCGGAGAAACCATTCAATTGCTTCCTTTTTACCATGGACAGCTTCCGCAAAAACAATATGGAAGGTAAAATTGTGTTGCTTTAACCATTCATAAGCTTTCTGATCTTCATCGATGGCACTGTCCAATGCAGCCAGTTCAGGAAATCCGTTATTCAACAGCCAGACTGCCGCCTCATCACTTCCCTGAACCGCATAGGAGAATGCTGCAAGTTCAGGATACCCGTTTTTTAAAAACCAATCAAGGATATCTTTCCCGCCTTCAATAGTTTCACTCAGGGCAAGGAGAATTTTGGGAGGATATTTAAGCAAGTCGGCCATGATGGGTATTTTGCATTTTGTGTTGGAGTATTCATCAGCTATAGACTCTGGCTTCAATATCTAGTTTCCTGACTTTATCAGCAATTTTTTCTAACTCAAAGATACTAATTTTTTCGATGTTGTGTACAGGGGTAGCACGCGAAACTGAATAGAGCATGACCATGGACGGCCGGATGAATTCAAGATGATGAAGCCATTCACTGATTTCAGTCTCGTTGGTATTATCAATCACTTCTCCCTTATAAGATCCGCGGAGAAACATGCTCTGAATGATCACTTTTCCTTTGAACTTTCTCAGATTTCCGATCAGGTCCTTTAATTTGACAGGCCTTACCGGGTTATTGATCCTGAGAAAAAGATTTTCAAAGCCTGCATCTAGCTTCTGTATGTTATTATCGAGCCTGAGTAATGCATTAAATACTGCCGGCTCAGAAATCATGGATGCATTTGAAAGAATTGAAACTTTAACACCGGGCATATACTTGTCACGCAATGCAATAGTGTCGTCAACGATACCCGCAAAATCAGGATGCAAGGTCGGTTCACCGTTACCCGCAAAAGTCAGTGCATCGGGAATGTGATCCTCCTCAACGAGTTCATTCAGCCTGTATTCCAGGTACTCGCTTACCAGGTCACGCGATGGAAAGCCGGGGATCACGTTTATGTTTTCAGGGGTCCATCCACATTCACAATAGATGCAGTTGAATGAACAATACTTTGAATGTGTGGGGAGAAGATTAATTCCCAGTGAAAGGCCAAGACGCCGGCTTTGTACCGGGCCGAAAATGACGTCATGAAAGAGAAATACGGGCATTTGTATCAAATCAGAGAACAAATTTGAGAATTTTTCCATTGATTAACTAACGGCTTCTGAGCCAATTTTGTTTATTTTTACAAAATCTAATATATCCGATGCTATCACTCAAGGAAATACAGGCTCCCGTTGCAGAGCACCTTGGAAACTTTGAAAAAAAATTCAGAGCTTCCATGAAAAGCAGTGTCCCGTTGCTGGACAAAATCACTCATTACATCATAAAACGAAAGGGAAAACAAATGCGTCCGCTCTTTGTTTTCCTGTCTGCCAGTACGACAGGAGGTATCAGAGAGTCTACTTACCGTGCTGCCTGCCTCATTGAATTACTTCATACGGCGACATTGGTGCATGACGATGTGGTGGATGATTCCAACCTCCGGAGAGGTTATTTCTCCATCAATGCATTATGGAAAAATAAAATTGCTGTCCTTGTCGGAGATTATCTGCTTTCGAAAGGATTATTGTTTTCCCTTGAAAATGATGATTATGATCTTCTTAAGATCGTTAATAATGCAGTCAGAGAAATGAGCGAAGGGGAATTGTTACAGATCGAAAAAGCCCGCCATCTCGACATCAGTGAGGAAATTTATTTTGAGATTATCCGTAAAAAAACTGCCTCCCTTATTGCTTCCTGTTGCGCCTGCGGAAGCGCTTCGTCAGGAGCAGATCCGGAAACCATTGAAAAGATGAGACTTTTCGGAGAATATACAGGGATTGCCTTCCAGATAAAAGATGATCTGTTTGATTACGAAACTGATAATATTACCGGGAAACCTGCGGCCATTGACATTAAAGAACAGAAAATGACACTTCCCTTGATATATCTGTTGAACCATTCAGGTCTTTCTGAAAAAAGATGGGTCGTCAATACTGTCAAGAACCATAATACAGAACCCATAAGAGTAGCTGAACTCATTGAAAAGGTGAAATCAAATGGCGGTCTTATGTATGCTCATGAAAAAATGTCTGAAAACCGCCAAAAAGCCATTGACCTGCTTCACACTTTTCCGGAAAGTGTTTTCCGGGATTCACTGGAACAACTCGTGATTTTTACCACCGAACGTAATAAATAAGCCGAACCAAAGTTTTCCTGAAATACGACCAACATTATGAAAATTATTTTCCGCACAACAATATTATTCATTTTTTTTCTGGTTATAGTTACATATTCCCTGAAAGCTCAGAGATTTAATGGTGGTATCATGATCGGGGGTGACGTCAGCCAGGTGGATGGAGATACCTATTCCGGCTATACTAAATTCGGTTACCTTGGAGGGGCTTATGTCAGTTTGCAGATTTCTCCTCATTCATCTTTTCAGATGGAGCTTGAATACATTCAGAAAGGCAGCAGGAATGATACAACCGCAATTGGGATCACCTCTTATTTACTCAGGATACACTATATTGAAATCCCCGTTTTATATCAGTATACATTCAAAAAACGTTTTTACTTTGAGGCAGGACCAACATTGGACATTTACATCGGTTCGCTTGAAATGAAAGATGGTTTGCAGGTCAACGGCGTACCTTTCAGACCGGTATGCTTTTCCGGTATTTTTGGCTTCGGTGCTTATATAACGAAACACCTGAAGTTAAACCTGAGAGCAAATTATTCCCTGAACTCTTTAAGAAGTGAAAATGATATCGGCTATTACCGCCGGATGGTTTTTGAAAGAGGTCAGTACAACAATGTTTTGTCTTTATCGGTTCTTTGGGATTTCAAAGCAAAGGATCTTTGATAGCGATAGATGAAAAAGATCAGGTTGATCATAGGGATTACAGGGGCGAGTGGCTCCATTTATGGGAAGTTATTACTGGACAAAGTAATTAGCCTCAAGGATCAGGTTGAAGAATGCGGAGTGATATTTTCAGATCATGCTAAAGCCGTCTGGACTTATGAACTCGGATCCTTTGAAGAGAAACAAATACCTTTCAGGGTATACAATCCGGATGATTTCTTTTCACCGCTGGCTTCCGGTTCTGCAGTATATGACGTAATGATTGTCTGTCCCTGTACCATGGGAACCCTGGGAAGGATCGCATCGGGCGTCTCCACCGATCTTCTCACGCGTGCAGCAGATGTCATCCTCAAGGAGCGTAAAAGACTTATCCTAGTTCCACGTGAGATGCCTTACAACCTTATCCATCTTCGGAATATGAAACTTGTCACCGAAACAGGAGCTATCATTTGCCCTGCTTCACCATCTTTTTACAGTAAGCCGCAAAATATTGAAGAAGCGGTTATGACTGTTGTTGACCGGGTGTTAAGCCTGGCGGGTTTTGAGTTTCCTTCCTTTCACTGGGGTAAATAAATCATGATGGATGATCTTTCATGTATCAGTTATCCCTGATGCGATACTGATATTCCTCATCAGCTTCTCATATCCAATCCGATAAATAACAGAATCCCTGAATATGATCTCAAATTGGTCTTTTGTAAGCTTAAGCCATTCTTTTTTACGGTATGACCTCAATTCAGTAACTGGTTGGAAATCATCGATTGAAGTAGGGACAGCAAACCGGTTATATGGACAAACATCCTGGCAAATATCGCATCCGTAAATATGCCCATGAACCTTATCAATCATTACAGCCGGAATTCCTGATCGCTCTTCAATGGTAAGATAAGACAGGCATTTTGATGGATCGAGCTCAAAAGGTTTATCCAATGCACCTGTAGGACAGGCATCTATGCAAATATGACAACTGCCGCAATGATCAGAGCCCGGGAGATCCGGTTCAACTGGCAGGTCGGTCAGGATGATGGCAATAAAATGAAAAGATCCTCTTTCAAGATTGATAAGCAGGGTGTTCTTTCCTATCCACCCAAGTCCACAATTTTTGGCCCAGGCTTTTTCCATAACCGGTCCATGGTCGACAAATGACTTCGCCTTCAAGGCTCCCAACTCTTCTTTCATAAAACTGATCAAAGCATTGGCCCGTTTTTTTAATACTTCATGATAATCTTTCCCGTAGGCATATTTTGAAATGATAAAATTATCTGTCCCTGGAACTATCTCTTTTGGAAAATAATTCATCAGGAGCCCGATTACAGTCCGGGCATCTTCAAACAAAAGTTGCGGGTTGATTCTTTTTTCAGGAATCCGTTCCAGGTAATGAAGTCCGGCATTTCTTTTTTCTTTCAGGTAAGAAGTAAAGAAATCCCCCTCTTTCTTCAGTGGTTCTGCCTTTGCAAAACCACAGAAAGAAAATCCAAGTTCAAGGGCTTTGATTTTAATTTTCTGGCGGAGTGATTCCATAAAACCTGAATCAAAATAATTCCGACTGAGGTCCTGATTTTAGTTTTCCCAGATGCTTATAAGCGGCTTCAGTGGCCTCCCGGCCTCTTGGGGTGCGCATGAGATAACCTTCCTGGATAAGAAAAGGTTCATAAACTTCTTCAATTGTTCCCGGGTCTTCAGAAACAGCAGTTGCGATGGTGTTAAGCCCGACAGGTCCTCCTTTGAATTTATCTATTATGGTAAGGAGGATTTTATTATCCATCTCGTCTAATCCATGTTTATCGACATTCAGTGCTGTCAGTGCAAATTGGCTGATCTTCAGGTCGATCTTTCCATCACCTTTTATCTGGGCAAAATCGCGTACTCGTCTCAGCAAGAGGTTTGCTATACGTGGTGTTCCGCGGCTCCGGCGGGCAAGTTCAGCAGTTGCATCCGGAGCAATTGATACTTTCAAGATGTCGGCAGAACGGCAAATGATACGTTCAATGGTTGCCGCATTATAATAATTCAGGCGGGAGTTGATCCCAAATCGCGAACGGAGAGGGGCGGTGAGCAGGCCCGAACGTGTTGTAGCCCCGATTAATGTAAAGGGGTTCAGTTTTAACTGGATACTTCTGGCATTTGGCCCGGTCTCGATCATGATATCGATCTTGAAATCTTCCATTGCGGAATATAAATATTCTTCCACGACAGGACTCAAACGGTGAATCTCATCAATGAACAAGACATCATTTTCTTCTAGATTGGTAAGGATTCCCGCAAGGTCGCCGGGTTTGTCCAATACAGGTCCCGAACTGACCCTGATATTGACATTCAATTCATTGGCAATAATATGTGAGAGGGTTGTTTTTCCCAATCCGGGAGGCCCATGCAACAACACATGATCAAGCGGTTCTTTCCTTTGTTTTGCAGCCTGAACAAAGATCTTAAGATTTTCAATAATGTTTTCCTGTCCTGAAAAATCAATAAAATTAGCAGGCCTCAGGACTTTCTCGATCTCCTTTTCAACATTATTGAATTGATTCCCGGTCGGGTCAAGGTTGTCGTTCATTTTTAGATGGTTAAACCATGTTCCACAGGTCGGGTTTAAATGCAAATCCTTCCACCCTGCAATACAAAAGTAGAAAAAATCGCTTTAATCATTAATTAATTCATTTACGAAAGTATATGTTGAAAATAAAATTTGTGTAATTTTACCATGGATTATTACTCAAAGTTTCTCGAAATGCAACCGATTATAGTCGCTGTCGATTTTTCGAACACATCGATTCATGCTTTAGAGTATGCGATTCCTCTGGCCAACAGGCTGAAATCAGATATTATCATGGTTTGGGTGGATAAGATTGCGGCGACGGAAGGTATTTACTCTGACGCTTCCAGCGAGAACCGAAATGAAGCGAAGAAAAGATTTGAAGAGTTGACCCGGCAATATAAGAAGCTGGTTTCTAAGGATATCAAGCTGGAATACAAACTCAGAAAAGGAAAGATCTATCACGAACTGGATGGACTTGCAAGGACTATCAACGCTTTGATGATTGTTGCCGGTGCCCATGGGATTTCAGGGTTTGAAGAATACTGGATAGGCAGTAATGCTTTCAAGATCGTGACTTATTCCATTTGTCCTGTAATAACAGTCAGGCATGACTTTCCTGAAAACAAAAACATTGACAGGATCATGGTCCCGGTTGACAGTTCCCCGGAAACCTTACATAAACTTCCTTTCATTGCAAAATTGGCCGGGGTGTTTAGCTCTGAGATACATCTAATTGCAACACATTACAGTCATTTGAAATCACTTCAACGGATCGCCGAAAATTATACCGATCAGGCAGCCAGGTACTTCAAAAAATTCAACCTGAAATTGATAAGAGATAAAATCATTGCCGATGATGTCACAAAAATGACTGTCGATTATGCATTGAGGACAGGTGCGGACATGATCAGCATTATGACGGAACAGGAAACTCCGGCCAATATCCTTCTTGGTCCACATGCGCAGCAGTTGATCAGCCAGTCACCGGTTCCAATATTAAGTATTCATCCTACCGAACATTTTTGCTTATGATCCGTATAATATTTCATAAGACCCTGGTTGTTGCTGCTATAATGGCTCTGCTGATTATACCGGGAGTGAAAATTTTTGCACAGGAGAATAATAAGGAAAAAGGACATGTTGAGATTATCCAGGACGACAAGGTCGATCTGCTGGTAAGCAAGCATATCCAGATAAATCAGAACAAACAAGGTATTGATGGATTCAGGATCCAGATTTTTTTTGATTCAGGGAACAACTCTAAGACCAATGCGGAGTCTATCTATGAGGAATTCAAGGCAAAGTATCCGGATATTGGGGCATACCTCTCGTTCAAATCACCAAATTACAAAGTCAGGGTGGGTGATTTCAGGACCCGGCTTGATGCCCAGAGGTTTTTGAACGAAATTATCACAGAATACCCCAGTGCCTGGATCGTAGCAGATATGATCAAATTACCTATTGTGGAATAAAAAAATGAAGGATATGAATAACATCGTTGTCGCCCTTGATTTTTCGGAAAGTTCGATGAATGCTTTTCATCATGCTTTATCCATTGCCCAGAAATGCAAAACTGACATTGACCTCGTTTGGGTACGCAAATCTGTCGACGAAAAAGATAGATTTGAAGTCGGAGGTGATCTGACAAAAGAGGTCAAAGCCCATTTTGATGAGCTGATTACCAAGTATCAGCCCGAATTACCCGGAAATAAGATCGCTTATAAGATCCGAACCGGGAAAGTGTACAAAGAAATTACAGATGAGGCAAAGGAAAACAAGGCCATGCTTGTGGTCACCGGCACCCATGGCGCTTCGATTTTTGTAGAATTCTGGATTGGAAGCAATGCCAACCGGATCGTTTCACTCTCCCCGTGCCCGGTCATTACGATCCGGCAAGGAATAGATATCAACCGACCCTTGTCACGGATTGTCTGTCCAATTGACAGCACTCCCGAAACGAGACAGAAGGCCACATTCACAGGATACCTTGCAAAGAAACATAATGCACAAATTTATATTCTTTCTTTATATACCACAAAAGTCAAGGCAATTCGCCGGAATGTCGACATATATTCCCAACAAGTTGCAGAATATCTGAAAGAAGACGGGGTCAAATATATCATTACCAGCACAGAAGCCGATAATATTGCAGATACAATCATCACCTATGCAAAAAGTATTGACGCCAACCTTATCTCTATAATGAAAGAACAGGAAAGCAGTACATCCAACCTATGGATGGGACCTTATGCACAACAGACAATTAACCGTTCTCCTATCCCCGTGTTGTGTATCAAACCAAAGAATACCCTTGCTCAGGGGCTTGGGTTTTAGTACCTGTTCAGGCAATTAAGATCGGCAAAAGCAATCTTCAGCCGTTCGACGATTGATTTTTCACCTTCACGCAGCCATGCGCGGGGATCATAAAACTTTTTATTTGGTTTGTCCTCGCCCTCCGGGTTCCCGATCTGTCCCTGCAGATATCCTTCATTCTTTTTGTAATATTTCATGACTCCTTCCCAGAAAGCCCACTGGGTATCGGTATCGATATTCATCTTAACGACGCCATAAGTGAGCGCTTCTTTAATTTTTTCCGGTTCGGAGCCTGAACCACCATGAAATACAAAGTTCACAGGATTCGGTCCTGTGTGGTAATGATCCTGGATATAGAGCTGGGAATTATGCAGAATGATTGGTTGAAGTTTCACATTACCGGGCTTATAAACCCCATGAACGTTACCAAAAGAAGCCGCGATGGTAAAATGATCGCTGATCTTGCTTAATTCTTCATATGCAAATGCAACATGCTCTGGCTGGGTATAGAGACGTTTACTTTCGATGCCGATATTGTCAATACCGTCTTCTTCCCCGCCTGTCACACCCAATTCAATCTCAAGGATCATTCCCATTTTGCTCATACGTTCAAGATAACGCTTACAGATTTCGATGTTCTCTGTCAACGGCTCTATAGAAAGATCGAGCATGTGGGAACTGAACAGGGGCTTGCCGTTTTTCCTGAAATAGGCTTCGCCGGCATCCAGCAACCCGTCAACCCAGGGAAGCAATTTTTTTGCCGCATGATCTGTATGCACAACCACCGGGATCCCATACATCTCAGCCACTTCATGGATGTGCATGGCTCCGGAAATTGATCCTTTTATGGCAACAATTTCATTGGTATTTGATAAAGATTTACCTGCATAGAATACCCCTCCGCCATTTGAAAACTGGATAATCACAGGAGAATTAACAGTCCTGGCAGCTTCCATGATGGCATTCACAGTATCTGTGCCGGTGGCATTGACGGCAGGTAAAGCAAACTGGTTGGCTTTTGCAATGCGGAAGATCTCCTGGAGATCTTCACCAACAGCTACGCCAGGAGCAACTTTACTGGATATTTTTTCTGACATAATATTATAGGTTAAATTTTTTTCAAAGATAAGCAAAGTAAAAGGCTCTGAAATTTATTTTACACATTTTTGTCTACCTTTGCCTCACGGCTCCGTAGTTCAATTGGATAGAATATCAGATTCCGGTTCTGAGGGTTGAGGGTTCGAGTCCCCCCGGAGTCACAAATATAAAAAATCAATAGATCATCAACTTAGTTATAGATTTTTCAAAATGTTTCCATCAAGAAACATGACATTTTGTCCACTAAGTTAGCTGAGTATTACAGAGACAATCTTAATTTCAAACGGGATCATAACCCGGGTATCTCCGCCAGTGGAAGTTCAATCTGTATCCTCAGGGCATTGTTGGCCAAGGTGAAAAAAACATACTGGGAGACCAATGAAACCAGGTCGACCAGTTCGGAATCCCTTAACTGACTGCGATATTTATCAAAGACCTCATCCCTTATGTCGCGTTCGGTCACCATTTCGTCGGTAAATACTAAAAGGGCCTCTTCACGTGCATTGAATACAGGAGGAAGAGGAAATTTCTTCACGCCTGCAAGCTGATCTTCCGTGGCACCAAATTCAACTGCCACCGGGACATGATGTTTCCAGACATAGTTGCACTTGTAATGACAGGCCATTCTAAGGATCACCAGTTCCTGCTCCCTGACGGTTAAGCCCATTTTCGATTTTGAAGTGACCCAATAGTCCAGGAAGGTTTGCAGCGTATCGGGATTATACATCAGCGTCCCCAGTACATTGACAGGGGCATATTTACCTTTGAGTGCATCTCCCGGTATCCGTTTCAGAATTTCTTTACATTCAGGTGCCATGTTTTCAGTATCAAGCGGAACCAGCCTCGGTTTTTCATTTTTGTTTTCCATGTTCTTTGTTTATTAATTGGTCATTATTGGAGGAGCCAACTGATCTGACCAGCTCATGCCGGATTCAACTGACCATCCAAGTTCATTGTTGTCGTCACAGGCCTTAAAATTAATCAGACCTGATCTGTTTACCAAATTATGTCCAATTATTTAAGGGGCTAAGACATAAAATAAATTTTCATAAAGTATATTACCTTTTGTCCTTTATCCTGATTAATGTGAATGATAAATCATATTTTGATTATTGAATTGAAATTGCGAAAAAGTCGTAACGCGTGACGCGTGACGCGCGGATTATTGTCCATTCCTAAATAACGTTGACCGTTTTTAGGGGTACAAATGTGGCAATTCGAAGCATTTCGCGGCAAAAATGACATAGAAGACAGTGAGGTATTGCATCAGGTATTTGAATTTATTAATTTTATCCATGTTTTATAAAAATCTATAGTATGGCAATTTCTTACGATAATGCGATTACAAAAAACTATCATGGAATGATGGGGGGCATTGTTTTCAGGTGCAGGGGAGATAAGTCGATCATGTCGAAACGCCCGGACTGCTCGAAAGTTGTGAAAACCAAGGCCCAGAAAGATAACATGAAACGCTTTACCGCTGCTACTCTTTATGGCAAGAAGGTTCTGAGTGATCCAATGCTCAGGGAGAAATATGAAAAGAAGAAGAAAATGTACCAGAGTATCTGGAATGCAGCTATTTCTGATTTCATGTCGAGACCAAAGGTTCAGACCATTGATGTGAAGGACTACAAGGGACTTCCTGGGAATGAAATAAGAATTTCGGCACGGGACAGGTTTAAGTTTGAGGCAGTCATTGTGACTATATTGAATATTCTGGGACAGGTTATTGAGAGTGGCCGTGCTGTTGCAAATCCATTATCGGATGGCATGGAGTGGGTGTATAAGACGACTGTGATGAATCCATCTTATAAGGGTAGCAAGATTGTGGTACGGGTTGGTGATTTGCCGGGGAATGTTGTTAATGAGGTGGTTAGTATTGATTCTACGTAGAAGACCGAAGACCGAAGACGGAGGCCTTTTCGTGACGCGTGACGCGGACAAGTGAAGGGTAAGGAGTGAAGAGTGAAGAATCTGAAAAAGTCCGCAGTGTAAAATCCAAGTTTAATTTTTTAGAGTTAAGATTCTCAACAGGGTGAGGTATGCCTTGTTGGGAATTTTTTGTTAAAAATCAGCCTGATTTTTATGATTTTTGGGGATTTTGAGTGGGAGGGAATGAGGAGATTCGATCATTTAGTGTGTGAAAGTTCCAAACGAGTTCCAGGTAAATAGAAAACAAAAGGAATACGAACAATTACTAAGGTTTAAGTCCGTTGATGGATACGTTTTTATAGAAAAACAGGGTATTATTAAGAGTAAAAAAGTAACAGGGGATGGTCACCTGATAGAGGACATTCTTTTTTTGTTCTGATTGCTATTTTTCACCTTAAGAGTAAAATGGCTGAATATGGAATATCAGGATAAGACCCGGAACATTATGGAATATCCTGTCTGCCATTCTTCCTATAATTTTATCTTTGCACAGAAGAAGCCAGATCAATTTAGTAGCCAGTGATCTCACCGGAGAAAAAAGAGAATGATAAAAGATTCCTGATGAGAAACATCAACCTTGAAGAAAAGCTTATCCTCTATTTCCTTTTCCTGGGATTGGGAATGATTATCATCATCAGTGTCTTTTCATGGTTCAGCACGCAGGAGGCATTGATGAACAGGACATTTGACCAGCTTACCTCGCTGAGGATCGCCAAAAAGAACCAGGTCGAGATCTTCTTCAAAGACAGGATCAAGGAAGTAACCCTTCTCTCCAGGTCTGATGAAACAAGAAAAATCGCAGAGATACAGGATAAGAACACGGATAAAACTTGTAATAAGGAATTTGCAATTTTCATGAAAAAGTACAAATCACTCACAAGTTACTTTAGCAGCGTCATGATCATTTCGACTAACAACAGGTACGTTAAGGGATTTATTGCTGATTCCGAAATAATATCGGGGACCACTGATTCACTTGCTACAAAAAGTATTTTTCAACCGGTTCAGATAAATCAGGACATGCCTGTGGTCATTCATGATGAGATGATTGACCCTTCTAACGGTAAAGTCAAAATGATCATGGAAGCTCCTGTTTTTAACTCGAAAAACAATCTTACCGGTCACATCATCCTGGAAATACCTGAAGATCAGATCAACAAGATCATGCTGAACATTGATCCAAACAGCGGGCTCGGGATGACAGGGGAGACCTATCTTGTAGGTAATGATTTTAAAATGAGGTCAAGCTCCCGATTCATCCGGAATTCTATTCTCAGAACGACAGTGCGTACACGACCCATGTTATTTGCAATTCATGGAGAAGAAGGCCATACTACCACACGGGATTACAGGTCTATCCCTGTATTGTCATCATTCAGCAGGGTCAATATTCCCGGACTCAACTGGTTCATTCTTGCAGAGATCGACCTGAAAGAAGCCATGGTCCCCATTTACCGGATGCGGAACAACATCATTCTGCTCAGCACGCTTATATCTGTTGTCTTTTTCTTTTTTGTTCTTATCATATCAAAACGTATCACAAAACCGATCAACCAGCTGAAGGAAGCTGCGCTTAAAGTGGGCAAAGGCCAGTATGATATTGATATTCCTGTGAGGTCGAATGATGAGATCGGGGCACTGACCCAGGCTTTTAATTCCATGTCTGTACAGATAAAGGAAAAAACCCGAGAGTTACAATCTGAAAGAACCGGGAGATTACGGTCAGTGATAGATGCAGAAGAAAAAGAAAGACAACGGTTATCGAGGGAAATCCATGATGGGATCGGGCAATCGCTCATTGCACATAAACTTCGTCTTGAAAGCCTGCTTTACATGAACGATCCCGAGATCAAGGAGCAGATCAGAGTGCTTAAAGACCAGTTTAATGTTACTATTGATGAGGTCAGGAGGATATCGAATAACCTGATGCCATCCGTCCTTAAAGTTTTCGGGATCACCATCGCATTGAAGAATCTGTGTGAGGAAACGGAAGAACATGGCCACCTTGAAATATTGTATCAGACAACGGGCGAGCTGGAGAAGATTGACACAAAGACAAAAACTTATCTTTACAGGATTGCACAGGAAGCGCTCAGCAATGTCCTGAAACATGCGGAAGCAAGAGAAGTCACTTTTACCTTGTCAGGATCTAAAGATATGATTACTTTTATCCTCCGGGATGACGGCAGGGGATTTGATGTGGAAGATGCTGCCTATGAGAAAGGCAACGGGTTGCACAACATGCGTGAACGTGTGGCACTATTGAAAGGGACCATCAACATTGTTTCATCTCCCGGGGAGGGAACGACCTTAATTATAAACGTACCTGTACAGTAAGACAATGGAAAAGATCAAGATTATCCTGGTTGACGATCATCAATTGGTGAGGGATGGAATCAAAGCATTACTTACCGGTATTCCCGATATTGAGATCATCGGGGAAGCCCCGGGAGCGGGTGAACTATTGAAAGAACTTGAAAACCTGAAACCTGATCTCCTGATCATGGATATCTCATTGCCTGAGATTTCAGGGATTGAGCTTACAAAAAGGATCTGCAGTGAATATCCGGGGATCAATGTTCTTATCCTTTCAATGTACAACAATGAAGAATTTATTTTCAACTCGCTGAAGGCAGGCGCTAAAGGATATCTTCCGAAAGATACTTCACGGGATGAGCTCCTGGAAGCAATTTATACAATTCACAAAGGAGAAGAATTTTTCGGTGAATCGATCTCGAAAGTAATGTTGAAAAGCTATATCAAAAGAGCTACCGATAACGAGCAACCTGAGGACAGGACCCATGCCATCCTGACAAGCCGGGAAATCGAAATATTAAAGTTGTATGTTGAAGGTTTGATCAATAAAGAGATCAGCGACAAACTGGATATCAGCATCCGCACCGTGGAAACCCATAAGAATCATATCATGAGGAAACTGGGACTCAAATCGACCGTTGAATTGGTGAAATTTGCCATTAAGAATAAAATTGCCGAAATCTGATCTTCTCTTTTTTCAATCATTAGTCCGATTGATTGATTTTCAATAAGTGTTTTTCGTAAACCCCTTTAATTTTCTCTTATCCGTATATCGGTAAATTACAGGATTGTACAATGTTTTTATTGTTCCTAAAATTGCTGGTTGCTTGAGATACCTCTTCAGACCTGCCAAATGAACCATCTTACTCCTGAAGTTAAGAGCATCTTTCTTACGCTCTTTTTTACAACTCTCATCTTCTCCTGCTATTCTCAGACTGAAACCCCAGGCCAAACCGGTAACAATTCTGCAATTCCCTTACAATTTAATGTGGGGACCGACCTTGTGAGCCGTTATATCTGGCGTGGAAAAGATTACGGGAATTCCCCGGCTATCCAGCCCAATGTCTCTTTTTCATTTGACGGGCTGAAAATTGGTGTATGGGGTTCATACGGGGTACTCTATCGTGAAAATTCAGGGAATTATGCAGAATTTGATCCTTATATCACTTATACACTGAAATGGTTTACAATAGGCGTGACTGATTATTTTTACCCGAATGGTATCACACCCAATGAAAACAACAACTATTTCAATTATAAGGATAAGACAACCGGGCATATTTTTGAGGCCTCGCTGACATTTACCGGTCCGGAGAGATTTCCCCTGCAGGTATATGGCGGTACAATGGTTTACGGAGCAGATAAAGGAGAATTAAATGGTATTTACGGGGCCGGGACCAATAACAATTATTCAACCTACTTTGAATTATCCTTTCCTTTTACAATCAAAGGGATAGGAGTCAAACCTTTCCTGGGAGGCATCCCATTCGGAAGTGTAATCTTTGGTCCTTATGGAGGGGTAGTAAATGCAGGGTTTACAATTTCAAAGTCCATAAAGATCTCTAGGGAATATGATTTACCTGTATATGGATCTGTCATTGCAAATCCCCAGGCACAGAACATCTTCCTGGTGTTCGGGTGTTCATTATAAATAGCGGAATGGCGAAACAGATACCGATAACATATTTAATACAATTTTTATCAATATTTAAACATTAATTCTAAAAACTATGGGACAATTTGATACTGGTTCAACGGGGTTTATGCTGCTTTCGGCAAGCCTCGTCATGCTTATGACACCGGCCCTTGCTTTCTTTTATGGAGGGCTGGCTACAAAAAGAAATATCCTGGGTATTATGATCCAAAGTTTTGCATCTTTAGGTTGGACAACTGTTTTATGGTTTGCTTTTGGATATTCCTTATGCTTCAGTGGAGGAGCCGGAGGCTTCTTCGGGAACCTTGACAAGGCTTTTCTTCATGGAGTAACGATAGATTCTGTCTTTGCCGGAAACGGTAAGATTCCTGAAATCGTTTTTATTGCTTACCAGATGATGTTTGCCATTATCACGCCTGCTTTGATCACCGGGGCTTTTGTGAACCGGGTAACGTTTAAATCATATATGATCTTTCTCACTGCGTGGCAGATCCTGGTTTATTATCCGTTTGTCCATATGATATGGGGAGGAGGATTACTGGCTCAGTGGGGTGTTCTTGATTTTGCAGGTGGTGTCGTGGTGCATGCCATTGCAGGGTTTGCTGCTCTGGCGTCCGTTTTCTATATCGGTGCCCGAGTGGATAAAAATTCAACTCCAAACAGCATACCACTTGTGGCCATCGGCTCTGGTTTATTGTGGTTTGGCTGGTATGGATTCAACGCAGGCAGCGAGTTGCAGGTCGACAAGATTACCGCTCTTGCATTTTTAAATACGGATGTAGCCGCCTCTTTTGCTACAGCAGCGTGGGTTGTCATTGAATGGATCAGGGAAGGCAGGCCTAAATTACTTGGATTACTTACCGGATCCATCGCAGGACTTGCAACTATCACCCCTTGTGCGGGTTACGTTCCGTTATGGTCTTCTCCTCTGATTGGGATTGCTGCAGGACTATGTTGTTACCTGGCGGTTCAATGGAAAAACAAGATGAAATGGGACGATGCCCTTGATGTCTGGGGAGTTCATGGTGTCGGAGGCGTCCTTGGCGTAATTTTGCTGGGGGTATTTGCCAGTAAGCTGGTCAACCCAAACGTGACTGTCAACGGATTAGCTTTTGGTGATTCATCCTTTTTCTTAAAAGAGCTTATAACAGCATTAGCCGCAGCGGCCTATGCATTCATATTCACCTATATGATGTTAGCCCTAATTAACCTTGTCGTAAAAGTCAGGGTCAAAGAAGAAGATGAGAAAATGGGGCTTGATATTGCAATTCATGGAGAAAAAGCATATGATGAAGGCACTTTATAGCTATCTGAATTCCAATGCTTCTGATAAAAAAGCTGCTCTTAAGGCAGCTTTTTTTATTGTTCTTTAGTGATTTTCTGCAGGAGTGTCTGAACCTGCCAACCAGGATGAAACCTTGGAGGGAATTAAATACCTGCAACTTACATCAAAAGTGTCTTCTTTATTCCACTTCAACATCTGCGAATTCCTCAGCATCGGAATAAGCTACCTGCCGGCGACCGAACAGGAATATCACTTTACCGGTGATCAACCCGGCGCCCAAAGCTATTACGATAGTCACCGCGATCCCTGTTAACTGTGCTCCTGCATTTAAACCAGAAATAACCGGGATGGCAATGAGTCCTCCAAAGAGACCAGGAAGCCCATGAAGATTGGAAACGCCACAGGTATCAACGGCTTTAAGAAATTTCTTCTGTTTGTCCTGCAGAACTGCAAATCCTGTGGTAGAGATGGCTCCTGCCACAAGTCCGATCACGAGTGCAGTAATATGATTTGCATGATCGCAGGTTGCACCAATTGCAACGCCACCTGCCAGGGCAGCATTTGCAATATCCGCAATGCTTATCTTTCCGCGGATCCAGACGGACAAAAGGTAAGTGGTCAGCGTTGAACCACAAAGAGCCAGGAAAACGTTGATCACGGTCATAGGGATAGCTTCTGCGGGTACAAGAGCTGCACAGAAACTCGGCCAGAAGATCCAGAGCACCATACTCCCGATCATCGAGAAGCGGTCACTGGAATCATCAGATAAGACAGGTTTATCGATTGTTTCGGCAGGTGTCAGTGAGATTGCAGCTCCCACTCCGAACAATGCGCCAAAGGAATGAATGATAATTGATCCTCCGGTATCAGCAAAGCCGCTTTTTAACAACCCCAATCCGTTATCCAGGATGATCCATTCATTCAGCATGTAACATGGAACGAAAAGTAATCCCAGGATAAGATATTGATGCATTTTGATCCTTCCCAGTAATGCTCCTGCTGCGATCAGCAAGCCGGCTGCCCCAAATTCTGCAAGGATCAGCCGTTGGATCTCTGCTTTGCTGTTGTCGCCGTGAATAAGCATACTCCCGCCCATGTATAAGGGCAGAGCAATACTGACCAAAAGGAATGTCGCGGTAAGAGCCGACCTGCCATAATTTTTTACGAATACCATAAGAAAACCGAACCCGAGGATCAGCATTGCCATAATGTGAATGGCACGGTCGTATTGCTGAAATTCAAGTATTGAAGTGACTTCGGTTTTCACGTTTCCCTGTGCAAAACCTCCTGCAGCAAGGCCTAAGAAGACGAGTACAAGGAATAGTTTAAGTGTAATACTGTTTTTTTTCATCGTTATAGTTTTAATGTGGTTTAAAAGTTCATCTTCTTGTTATTATTCGCCTCATAATGGAGATATCTGTTTAGGTCTGTATTGTCCTATCGAAATCTTTAAAGGCTTCTAAATACGTGATATACTTACCTTAATAAGGTATTTTACGTGTGTAATTACGTATATTGCGCAGCGAAAATACGTAAATTATAATTATCTTTTTACTAAAATTCCTGAAAGACTATGGAGAAGATAGAATTTTATTAATAGAAGGATGTGTCAATAAAACCAACTTATCCCGGTTAAAATAATTCTATCTTTGCAGGGTTCCATTTACAACAATCATCTTAAATACCGTTATTTTTAAGTCATCTTTTAATTTAATGTATTTGCTTTATGAAAATAAACCTATTGATAATGATCATGCTCTTCCCTGTGATGAGTATCGTTGGTTTTACACAAACCTCTAACCATCAGGATAAAGGGAAGAAATATCCATCCAGATACAAGGATGGAATTATCGTGAATGGAAATTCATCAGAATGGGATGTCTCCATGTTTAATTTTAATAAGCAGGCACAAGTCAATTATTCAATCGTGAACGATACCAGTGCATTTTATATCTGTATCCGTATTGCGGATGAATCCGCACAGATGAAAGCCTTGCGAAATGGGATGGAGATTTGCTTTAACGGCAAAGGAAAAAAGAGACCGGAAGCCACGTTGCATTATCCTATCGGAGGCAAGACTAGTATGGAAGGAAAATTGAACCCGGAAGAAAATCATTCCAGGAAAATGATGCACCTGATGTTCCTGTTGCAGATGCAGGATATGGAATTAAGCGGATTTAAAAATAATGTCAATGGATTCCAAAGCATTAAAAACAGTAAGAGCGGAATCCTGGCAGCAGTAAACTGGGATTCTACCAACGTTATGGTTTATGAAGCCCGAATTCCATTCAGTGCCTTTAATACAGATGTTAAAGAAGCAAATCCTCTGGCTGTCGGAATTATTATTAAAGGAGCGCCTAAACCAAAGCCGGAAGATAATGATGCAGGGATGCAAAATCAGGGGCAAGGTGGAATGCCGGGCAGTCAAGGTCAGGGTCGTCCGGGGGGCATGAACCAGGGTGGTATGGGAAGTGGGGGCACAATGCAGGGTTATGGAGACAATATGAGAATATTTGAAGATGATGAGATCTGGCAATCGATCGTGGTCGCTAAGAAAGAATAAATAAGTTCCTTTTCATTAAAAAGACAGGAGTTTATGAGATTGGATTTGCTGTCTGCATTCCTTATCTTTGCTTGTAACTGAACCGATCCAACCACAATGCCCTCTTTACTGCAAGTTGAAAATTTATCCCGTTCTTATGGGGAAAAAGTCCTTTTCCAGGATATTTCATTTGTCATCAACCAGCACCAGAAAGTCGCACTGATTGCTAAAAACGGAAGTGGTAAATCCACCTTGCTGAACATTATAGCAGGACTGGAACCCTTTGATGGAGGATCTGTAAAATTCTTCAATGATGTTATCATCGGCTATCTGAAACAGAACCCTGAACTAAACGAGTTCAACACGGTTTTTGACGAAGTTTATGAATCATCAAATGAGATTCACAGGACGATCCGGTTTTATGAGAAAGCTATCCTGGGATCTGATAAGATAGAAATACAGAAAGCCATAGAACAAATGGATGCAGTTGATGGCTGGGAATATGAAACACGTGTTAAACAGATACTTTCTGAATTAAAGATAACCGGACTTGAACAAAAGATAAATGAACTCTCGGGAGGCCAGCGGAAACGTATTGCCCTGGCAAAGACTCTTATTACCGAACCTTCTTTTCTTATCCTGGATGAACCCACCAACCATCTTGACATTGATATGATCGAATGGCTGGAAGATTACCTGACACGATCACATATTACGCTTTTCATGATCACACACGACCGCTATTTTTTAGATCATGTATGTGATGAGATCCTGGAACTGGATAATGCAGCCATCTTCAGGTACAAAGGGAATTACTCATATTTTGTTGAAAAACAGGCAGAACGGAAAGGGAATCAATCGAAAGAGATCGAAAAAGCTCGTAATCTCCTCCGGAAAGAACAGGAATGGATGATAAGGATGCCCAAAGCCCGCACCAGTAAAGCAAAAGCACGGATCGACAGTTATTATGATCTTAAATCTATTGCTTCCAATAAGATCAGGGAGGAAAAGATCAACATGGATGTCGGTACAGGCAGGATGGGAAAGAAGATCCTTGAGATGAGGCAGGTTTCCTTTAGCTGGGGTGGCGGGATCCCGATCCTGAAAGATTTCTTCTATACTTTCAAACGGAATGAAAAAGTCGGCTTTGTAGGAAACAACGGTTCCGGGAAGTCAACTTTCCTGGAGATAATCACCGGTCGCTTAAAGCCTTCAGTTGGCAGAATAGAAAAAGGAGAAACCATACAGTATGGATATTACCGGCAGGAAGGTATAACTTTTAATGAAGATTCCCGGGTAATCGATTTGGTAAGGGATATTGCCGAAGTGGTAACATTGAGTAATGGAGAAACGGTTTCAGCAGCAGCCTTTCTAAACTACTTCCTTTTCCCTTACCCGATGCATTACCAGTTGGTCAGCAAACTGAGTGGGGGAGAAAAGCAGAGGTTGTACCTGGTCACTGTTCTGATGCAAAATCCGAATTTCCTTATCCTGGATGAACCTACAAACGACCTTGATATTTTTACACTGGCTATCCTTGAGGAATACCTGGCTTCTTTTAAAGGGTGTGTGATCATTGTAACACACGATCGTTATTTTCTTGATGAGATTGTCGATCATTTGTTTGTTTTTCAGGGTGATGCCGTGATTAAAGATTTTCCGGGAAACTATACTCAATACAACGTTTATCGTAGACGGAAAGAAAAGGAAATGAACCGGTTAGCTCAGGTCTCCCATCAGAGAAAAGAAAAACCTCATAATATAGATGCCCCGTCTCCTAAATTATCTTTCAGGGAAAAGAAAGAACTGGAAAAACTGGAAACTGAAATCTTACAACTTGAAGAAGAGAAAAAAATGATTGAATCCTCAATTTCTTCAGGAGCTATCTCACCAGGTGAACTTTCGGAGAAATCTGAACGATTTGCTTTAATTCTGAAAGAAATTGAAATGAAATCAGATCGCTGGATTGAACTTAGTGATAAGGACCAGACTTTATCTTAATGACAAAAGCCAAAAACAGATTCCGGGCTTACATATATGCAGCCATTAACCAAATAAATTACTATTTTTGACCTGAATTTTACATCATCAGGATGAAGTTCAATTTTCCAAAAAAGATTTTTGTGGATAAACATTCACCAGGATTCGGGGCGCTGGATATCTTAAAATATATCGGCCCGGGATTACTGGTTACAGTCGGGTTTATTGATCCGGGGAACTGGGCTTCAAACCTGGCAGCAGGATCAGATTTTGGCTATACCTTGCTTTGGATGGTCACTCTTTCGACCCTTATGCTGATTATCCTTCAGCATAATGTTGCCCACCTTGGGATCGCCACAGGTCTTTGTCTTGCAGAAGCAACGACAAAATACACTCCCCGCTGGGTATCAAGGATATTGCTGTCATCAGCAATGGCAGCTTCTGTTTCCACCTCCCTTGCAGAAGTACTTGGGGCATCGGTAGCACTGAACATGTTGTTTAACATACCAATTCCCGCCGGTGCCATTCTCACCTTTATTTTTGTCATGGTCATGCTCCTTACCAATTCCTATACAAAGGTTGAGAAATTCATCATTGCCTTTGTTTCAATCATCGGTCTCTCATTTCTTTATGAATTAAAACTGGTCAATATTGATTGGGTCAGCACAGGAATAGGATGGGTAAAACCTTCTATCCCTGAAGGATCGCTCATTGTCATCATGAGTGTTCTGGGTGCAGTAGTTATGCCTCACAACCTCTTTCTTCATTCCGAGATAATTCAGAGTCGCCAATGGAACCTGGAAAATGAGAAGGTGGTTAAACAGCAGCTGGATTTTGAACTTTTTGATACATTGTTTTCAATGATCCTTGGCTGGGCTATCAACAGTGCAATGATCATCCTGGCTGCTACCACCTTCTTCAAACATGGGATACACGTCACAGAGCTTCAGCAAGCCTCCGCAATCCTTAAGCCCCTGCTGGGGACCAACGCCTCGGTCATCTTTGCGGTAGCGCTGCTCTTTGCCGGACTGGCTTCCTCCATAACGTCTGGGATGGCTGGTGGGAGCATTTTTGCAGGGCTCTTTGGGGAACCTTATGATATTCAGGACAACCATACCCGCCTGGGAGTGATCATCTCTCTTCTTCTGGCGCTCATTATCATCTTTTTTATCAGGGATCCTTTTTACGGACTGATCCTATCACAAATGATTCTGAGCATACAATTGCCTTTTACAATCCTCGTACAGGTATATCTTACATCTTCCAGAAAAGTAATGGGCAAATATGTCAATAAAAAACGAACCACCTTTCTCCTTATACTGGTAAGTGGTGTAGTGATTTATCTTAATATCCGGCTGCTACTTTTACTTTTCCTTTAAAAGATTTTACCTTTGCCTGCGTTATCGGTCTTAAAGGATTGTATTATCATTCTTGATATTTTGTGATAAATAAGATTCTCAAAATCCTGCTTTATATCTTTATGGGTCTGCTGACCCTTGAATTGCTTATTTATTTTACAGCACCTGTCTACAATTTCCCTGTTCCAAAGCCTTTTTCGGGAAAACTAATTTACAATCCTTATGAAGGAATGGATAGTACAAACTGGAGGAAAGTCAATTTCCATTTTCATGTACACGCCTGGTTTGGATTGACAAGCGGCAGGAATAATACGGTGGAGGATTTCTGGAAGACCTATAAAAAACTTGGATATGATGTTCCCTGTATCTCAGATTATCAGCACATTAATACTTTCAACAAGGATTCTTCATTTTATATCCCGGCCTATGAACATGGTTTCGGTCTGAGAAAGAAGCATCAGTTGATCATCGGTGCCAGAAATGTGCTTTGGCTCGATTATTCACTATTTCAAGATCTAAGTCACAAACAGCATATTCTTAACCTTTTGCACGATCAGAATGAAATGGTTGCTATTGCTCATCCCGACTGGGAAGGAGGGTACTCACTCAATGACATGAAATATCTTTCAAATTACCAGCTTGTCGAGGTACTCGATAATAATTGGCGTTCCGTCCCGCAGTGGGATGCCGCGCTCTCTTCAGGTCACCCTGTTTTCATTGTCGGGGATGATGATGCTCATGATATCCATAACCCTTACCAGATAGGACGTTGCTGCACGTTTATCAATTCTCCTACCCTTAATTCTAGTGATATTATTAATGCAGTGAAAAGAGGGAAAGCCTTCGGAGCCGACATCTATATGTCAAATGGCGAAACCTTTGATCAGAAAGCTGAACGTGCCAAAAAAATCGCCATACTGAAATCTGTTGAAGTTCATAATGATACTCTGCGAATAACCACAAACAAAGCAGCGATTAAATTTGTTTTTATCGGGCAAAACGGGAAAATAAAGAAACTCGTCCGGTTCACCAAAATGGCATGGTATAAAATTCGGCCGGAAGACACTTACATCCGTACGCAGATCATGTTCTTCAATCATTACGGTGGATGTGGGACAGTTTTCTACCTGAATCCGGTTTTCCGGTATAATGGTGTTCAACCTGAGAATGAGCTCCGGGCTGAAATAAATTATCCAAAGACCTGGATACTTCGTTTGATATCCATTCCTTTACTTATTGTCCTGGTCATCCTGGTATTTTACAGGCAACACCAAAGAGCAAAAAAGAGGCGACCGGATGAAAGAGGATAAAATAATCAACCGTGCACTACTTGTCCTGCTGATCTGTTCCTTTCTTTTAAGGGCTTTTGTGGCTGGTTTCATCGAATTGGGAAATGATGAAGTGTACTATTGGACCTATGCGAAGTTCCCTGACTGGAGCCACTTTGATCATCCTCCCATGGTAGGTTTGGTTATCCAGTTGTTTAGCCTGAATCTCCGTTATGATCATGAATTTTTCCTGAGGCTGGGATCCGTCGTTTTCGGCACCCTGAATACCGGACTGATTTTCCTTATCGGGAAAAAGATCAAGAATTCCCTTACTGGGTTCTATGCGGCTCTCTTATTCACGGCTTCCATTTATTGTTTCATTATTGCGGGAACCTTTATTATGCCTGATACACCTCAGGTGTTGTTCTGGCTTTTAAGTTTATGGCTTCTCGTTGATTGTTTGCCGGATAAGGAGCTTTCCCGCAGCAGCCGGATAAAACTTCTTTTGTCCGGGATCACAGTAGGGCTGGCATTATTGTCAAAATACCATTCCGCATTTCTCGTATTGGGAGTTTTTCTTTATATGTTATTCTTTAACAGGAAATGGTTCAGGGCAAAAGAAACTTACCTGGCTTTTTTGATTGCTTTGGCATTTTTCGCCCCGGTGATCATCTGGAATTACCAGAACTCATTTGTGAGTTTTACTTTCCATGAAAGCAGAGTAGGGTATTCGGGAATACGGATCCGATGGGATTATTTTGGAACTGAACTTGCGGGGCAGTTCTTTTACAGTAACCCGGTCAATTTTGTTATCATTCTTTTCACTCTTTTTGCTGTCATCCGCAGAAAGCAATTTCTTGACCAGCAAGCTCAGCGAATATTACTAATCATTAGTTTGCCGCTTGCACTGGTGTTCATGGGATTCTCCTTGTACAGAAGCACACTCCCTCATTGGACCGGCCCGGCTTACCTGGGATTAATCCTTGTTGCTGCTGCCTGGCTTTCATCGCTTTCAGGAAACCAATCTTCACAAAAACTGGTTCCATGGTCGCTCAGAATCGCTCTTTCCTTTCAGCTGATCCTGATTATTGGCGGGGTTCTCCAGATCAATTATGGTATAATTCCCATTAAAAAACCAGGAATAAATGATATTACAGTTCAATTACAGGGTTGGAAACAGCTTGGTGAGAAATTCAAGACGGTAGCCGAACAGGATATCAAGCGGGGAAAGATATCTGCCAATGCGCCAATCCTGACCTTCCGGTGGTTTCCCGCTGCCAACCTTGATTATTATGTGGCCAGGCCGATTAAGAAAAAAGTCTATTCACTGGGAACAATGAGTCTTATCCATAAATATTATTGGATTGATAAAGCGAGGGGTGATCTCCTGAAAGGAACAGATGCATATTATATAGCTCTGAGCAATGAATACAGAGATCCACATGAACGTTACGGATTATTATTTGATTCCATTGTTGCTGCAGATACACTTAAAATATTCCGCGGTAAGGAACTTACATGGGAAGCTTATATTTTCAGGTTATATGGATTAAAAAAGAATATCAACTTCAGGAAGCTTGCCGATTTTCTTGATCCTTCCAGTGAACAGATAGAATATTGGATAAACCAGATCAAAACCCATCCGGCATGGCTTAAAGATGTCAAAGAAAAAGCACGGAAAAAAGGAATGACCCTCAATGATGTTTTGTGGGATGAGGCATCCTGGATGGCAGAGCAGCAGATGCATCAATGACCTCATTCAATGGCCTTATCTTCCCAACATCTTTTTCGGATCAACTATCTTTGTGAATTCTTCCTCAGTTAATAATCCGAGTTCCAAAACAGCTTCTTTCAGGGTTTTATTTTCTTTGTGTGCTTTCTTGGCAATCTTTGCGGCATTATCATAGCCTATGTGCGGATTGAGTGCTGTAACCAACATCAGGGTATTATCGAGATTTTTTTGAATAGCGGAAAGGTTGGGTTCAATACCAATTGCACAGTTGTCGTTAAATGAGACACAAACTTCACCAAGCAACCTTGCGGATTCAAGCACATTTTTGATGATCACCGGTTTGAAAACATTCAACTGGAAATGACCGCTCATACCACCTATATTCACTGCCACATCATTACCAAGAACTTGTGCGCAAACCATGGTCATGGCTTCTGGTTGGGTAGGGTTGACCTTGCCCGGCATAATGGATGATCCGGGTTCATTTTCGGGAAGCATGATCTCGCCTATGCCGCATCGTGGTCCGGAAGCAAGAAGACGAATATTACTTGCAATATGCATACAGCTGACCGCAAGTGTTTTCAGTGCTCCTGATGTTTCAACCATAGCGTCGTGGGCCGATAACGATTCAAATTTGTTAGGCGCTGTAACAAAAGGAAACCCGGTGAGTTCAGCGATCTTTTCAGCAACTTTCTGATCATAACCTTTTGGGGCATTCAGTCCTGTACCTACAGCAGTACCTCCCAGTGCCAGTTCAGCCAGATGTGGCAGGGTATTTTTAATTGCGATCAATGCATGATCGAGCTGAGATGCATAGCCTGAAAACTCTTGCCCAAGGGTAAGTGGTGTGGCATCCATAAGATGCGTACGACCAGTCTTGGCAATGTCCTTAAAGATCTCAGCCTTTTCAACCAGTGTTTTTCTAAGCTTTTCGACACCGGGGATCGTCGTCTCAACCACCCTCTTGTAAGCAGCGATGCTCATGGCTGTTGGAAACGTATCATTCGATGATTGCGATTTGTTCACATCATCATTCGGGTGGATGATGGTCTTTTCTCCCAGCTTTCCGCCATTCAAAACATGTGCACGGTTAGCAATCACCTCGTTTACATTCATATTAGATTGAGTTCCCGATCCGGTCTGCCAGATCACCAGTGGAAACTGATCATCTAGTTTACCTGCCAGTATTTCGTCACAAACGGCAACTATAAGTTCCATTTTATCTTTCGGAAGTACGCCAAGGTCAGAATTGACAAGTGCAGCTGCTTTTTTGAGAATCGCAAATGCCTGAATTATCTCTTTTGGCATCGACGCAGGCTCGCCAATCCGGAAATTTTCAACTGAGCGTTGGGTTTGAGCACCCCAGTATTTGTCGGCAGGAACTTCTATGGTTCCCATTGTGTCTTTTTCTGTTCGGGTTTTCATGAGAGTACATTTTATATGATTATATCAGGAGAACATCAATATTTTCCGGAGGATCGCCGATCACGGCCTTATAATCTTTTTCAACAATGGGCCGTTGGATGAGTCTGGGATTTTGTAACAGGATCCTGATCCATTCATGATCATTAAAATCTTTTCCTTTCAGATTTTTTTTGTAATAATCTTCCTGGGTTCGGATAATTTCCAAAGGTTTTTTATTGAGCTTGACAAGCAGGCTATCAAACTGTTTTTCGGTAAGCGGGTTTTTCAAATATTCCACGATCTCAAAAGAGATATGTTTATCTTTCAGGTATTGTAATCCGGCACGTGATCTCTTGCATTGGGGGTTATGGTAGATTTTTATCATGACAATAACGTTAATTCTTACACATCATAATCACTTATAGCGTATTATCGGAAAAATTATGTTAATGTTCCGCTCCCAAATTTCATTAAAAAGGATTTTATAAATTCATACAGGTCTCCATCCAATACGCCTTGAGTGTCAGATGTTTCATAACCAGTCCGTACATCTTTCACCATTTTGTAAGGATGCAGCACATAATTCCGGATCTGGCTTCCCCATTCGATCTTTTTCTTGTTCCCTTCAATCTCAGCAATTTTTTCCCGTTTCTTTCTCAACTCAATTTCATATAGCTGTGATTTCAGCATCCGTAAGGCCTTTTCACGATTCTGACCCTGGGATCTTGTTTCCTGGCATTCAATTACAATGCCAGTCGGCTCATGCTTTAACCTGACTGCGGTTTCGACCTTGTTGACATTCTGCCCGCCGGGACCGCTTGAACGAAAGGTATCCCATGTGATATCCGATGGATTGATATCGATCACGATGTTATCATCAATAACCGGGTAAGCATAAACAGAAGCGAAAGAAGTATGCCTTTTGTGATTGGCATCAAAAGGAGAGAGGCGTACGAGGCGATGGACCCCGTTTTCTCCTTTAAGATAGCCATAAGCAAAATCCCCTTCAATTTCAAGAGTGACAGATTTTAATCCTGCCACATCTCCTTCCTGATAATCCAGTTCTTTTACTTTGTAATGGTTCCGTTCGCCCCAACGGATATACATCCGCATGAGCATCTGTGCCCAATCCTGGCTTTCAGTACCTCCTGCACCCGAATTGATCTGAACGATGGCACTGAACTTGTCTTCTTCCCCGCTAAGCATATTCCTGAATTCGAGATCTTCAATCACTCGCAGGGTTTCTTTATAATGCTTGTCAAGATCCTCTTCTGTACCTTCCCCCAGCTGGAAAAAATCCATTAATACCTGCAGGTCTGCAAAACTGTCGGCTGCCGCTTTGTAAGTCTCAGTCCATGATTTTTTATCACGGATTGATTTCATCACTTGTTCAGCAACTTTCGGGTTATTCCAAAAATCTGATGATTGTGAAAGATTTTCTTCTTTTTCTATTAAGGCCAATTTAGTATCGAGGTCAAAGAAACCTCCTTAAGGCATCCAGTCGTGACTGCAAATCCTTCAACATTTCCTGTGTGACCATGCTTAGATTTTCAATTCCTTCAATGCAGATATTATCAGTTCCATTTCATAACCCTTGTTGTGGACAAAGTTTATGATTTTCTCCCGGACGTTAAAATCTTTATCCGGTTTTATTTCTTTTTGTTTTTTGAGGATGAGGTCTTTGAGTACCTTTTGGTATTCATCTTCGTCGATCTCTTCAAGCCCTTTATGGATCAGTTCTTCAGGAATCCGTTTCAGCCAAAGTTCAAATTCTATTTTCTGGCGTCCCCATTTATTGAGCCGGAATTTACTTCCGGCAAATACTTTCGCATACCGTTCCTCATCGATGTACCCTTCCTTTTGCAATTGATCGATGATTGACGGTACCAATTTTTTCTGAACTGCCCAATCCCTTAACTTTTCTTCCGTATCACGGATGCATCTTTCCTGATAGCTGCAGAAATATTGGATCTTTTGAAGCACCATCCCGGGATTGATCTGTTTTTTCTGTTTGATCATAATTGCAGGTTAAAGTACAAATATACAAAGATTTTAAAATCTTTCAAACACATCAATTTCCCTGAAGTAATATGGCCCATGACCCGATGCTTCACTCACCAGCATGATATACTTGCAGTTAAGCGGTTTTTTTACATCAGGGACGATGCTGTAAACCACCTTGCTGTTCCCCCATATATCTACAGGACCAGCCAGCGCAAGATATTTCCATCCGTTTGCCTTCGGGTCACCTGTGACAGCCGGTAAGACAGGCTTATCAGATGTCCAGACTGAAAAAGTTTCAGGTCCACGTTTTGTGTCCAGGGCTGCGAACACATGAATACTGTCAATTCCAATGTTATTCTGAAGATTCATCACAATACGGCCCTCTCCATTTTCAAACCAGACATCTTTTACAGAATCAGAGGGAAGCAGATCAAACATCCCATCGTTGCAAGCGGATACCGGCATTCCCTGTTCGGGCATATTGTTTTTTAATTGTTCGGTGCCTGAGTAATAATAGTTGACCGTAACACCATTGGGCATATGCATATCTGCATAATCTTTCATCGAAATTTTATAAGGGAGATCATTAAGGTTACGATTACTTATAGCCGTCAAACGGGCTACGGGAATCATGTCTTCTGAAACATAGGTTTTATCAAGGTTAAGTGCAAATCCTTTTCTTCCTGAAAAATCATCATACAAAGGCTGAACAGGTTGTGCCTGGTCATAATAGTTCTCAGCCACTGTGATTGCGTAGATCTTTATGGCATCGTTATCCGGTAATTGGAGGAACTCCGCTGCAGGACTCACATCCATACTGTATTTGAAGATATAGGCATAATGATAGGGGTCGTTGACTGTATCTTTTCGCACATGTGTGAAACAGTAAGCCACTTCATCGCGTTTGATAAATCCTTTTTCAAGAGATTTGACCCTTCCCAATTTATCCCAGATCCGCGTATCAAATTGTCCGATCACACCTTCATATTTCTGAACACGAAAAGTCTTCTTGCTTTCGCCCGCCCTGAAAACCCCATTAGTATCCCGTGTTGCAGAGGCAAGAATATAAATCCTGTTATAATTGCCAGTTCTTGGTAACGGTATCTTTTGTCCACTGCAAGAAAGCACATTATTCTGTCCCTCAGATTTTTTCCCAAGTGTAAAGTGAATTCCGTCAATAGATATTGTTTCAGGGAATAACTCTGCAGGGATTCCATAACCATGCTCTGCGAAAACTCCGTTTTTTTTGTATTTCTTACTGCTGATCACATTTTCATTAAAGGCAAGGGCCAACGGGATACTTTCGGGTTCGCTGATTTTTTCAGGAGGAGAAGATAAGGTAACAGCATAACTTCTCATACCGAATTTGGTAAAATTTGCCAAAAGTTTCCCATCTTTTATTGTAACTTCATCGGTTTTACGTTCCTGTCCATCGACTTCCCAGGCTGCAGTTATCTTTCCTGCAAAGCTGACCTCGACATTATTGATGTCTTTCCCAAAAAGTTCCTGGAGCCGCACAATAATTTGTTTGCCAGTCTCAGCTTTTTTTAATGCACGAATATCTACTTCGGGTGTATTCACTTTTACAAGACAAAAAGTGTTTCCGAGAAAACCTGAATGTTCCGGTACCTGAAATGCCTTCAGTGTTTGGTTTACACTGCGGCCCTGCCACTCCGATTGCCCGGTTCGCCAATCACCTTTGTGGCTGTATAAGCCATAAGTGAATTCATGGGTCCCCCAATCCTGGGTGGCCTGATCGTGATAAAAATTTGTAGCCGGAGTATAGAGCAAAGTGAGCCGGATGATTTTGTCAGTTGGTTTATCTGATCCAAACTTGCAATCTTCCATTATTGTAGTGCCAAAAGTGCCTGATTTATCCGTCAGGTCAAACCATTCTCTGGAAGGTACTTCGTACTTTTTCTCATCGTTGGTTGCCCGCTCGATAACCCCGAATCCAAGATTATAAGTTGCTACAGTATTGCTTGCAGTAAGAGGAAAAGCAGCCTTAAGGCAAACCCCTTTCGATTGCCAGTCTACTGTGTTCCGGAAAATGATCCTTTTTCCGCTTTCCCCTGCAGTCAGGCTTATGTTCTGAACGAAAACAGAATTTCTTGTAGTTCTTTCAACCTTAAAAGTTATCCGGACTGGGCCATTCTCTGTCAGTGTGATCTTTGGTAAACCGTCCACATATCCCACCGGAGGATTTTTCCGGTCTTTCCAGTCCATGTTCCAGGCAGGCCAGTATTCCGGATGTTCTTTCTGAAATTCAAGACGGGCAGGGGAGGAGAGGATTTCTCTATTCTGTTTTTTATCTAAAATGGAAGATATATCGCCATTGGCATTCAGCGTGACTTTATAGAACTCATTCTCCAGGTAATTGCTTCCTGAGGACAGACTATTTTTCTGTTCACTTTCTTTTTTTAAAGGTGATACATGATAACATGCCAGCCCAAAGGAAGGTACATTGGCGAGAAACAAAAATTTTAAAGAGACTTTCGTTCTGCTGAGAATTTGAGAAAGCACTTCATTCCCATCGGGACCAAGAACCTGAATAAATTCGGGAGCCCCTTCCGGGTAGGCCATATCCGCCTCTACAATATCCTCCCGGGAAACAGCAATTGGATTATAAACCACCAGGGCTTTTCCTTCTCCCCTTGTATCCATAGCACGAATCACAGTTCCTGCCGAGCTTTCCAAGGCGGAAGCAAATGTATTCAGGGACAGTACTTCATCATTCCATGTATATACATATGCTTTCGGGATACATGTTCCTGGGAGCATGTCGTGCATCTGGCTTTGGAGTGTCAGCCACCAGGCTCCATTCAGTACTAAAAACGGATAGGAAATACCTCCCAGCCAGTCAGCAGCAACAGCCAGGGGTTCTGCAGACTGGGCCAGCAATTCATTTTTCCTGTTCCAGCGTTTCATATAGGCCTCTGAAGAAAGTGAACCTGCCGAATGCTGCGTCAATAGAAGATCTCCAGAATAATTCGGAAGATTATGTTTTTGTTCATCGGTCAGGTCACGAAACAGCTGATCAGAAGAACAGAGATAGACATGTATTTTACTATCAGGGTTTTGAAGGCTTCCTATTCCGTTTTTTATTGCAAATTCGGTAGGTGCACCCCCAACATCACCGGTTCCGTAATAGCGGTAATCAGCGTAAACGCCATATTTCTTTCCATTCTCCATGACACGGTCGACCCAGTACTTTGCAGTGTCCAGCCTGGGTTGGATATCACCGCCATAATCGGTCGCATTTAAAGCAGCTACGACACCTTTTCCATCGGGGCCTATCCAATTTCCAATATTGAAAGGAATTCCTACGGCAGAACCCCAAACAAGTTTTTGAGTGGAAAAACCTTTAATACCGCAATGTGCCAGGATCGAGGGAATATGTGACTGGAATCCAAAACAATCGGGGAGGAGAAAATCCACACTTTCCTTTCCAAATTCATCACGGAAGTAATTGTTTCCATAAAGTATATGCCGGAGAATAGATTCAGGAGAAGGAATATTTGCGTCACATTCGTCAATTGATGAACCACCTACAAACCAACGTCCTTTATTAATATATTTCTTCAGTTGTTCATAACGCTCGGGGTAATATTCTTTCATCATCTTATACCTATGTGCACCAGTAAAAGTGAAAACATACTGATTGTATTTTTCAAAAAAGCGAAAATTATCATCCAAGGTCGCTTTTATGAATTGGTCAATTGTTTCCGGGTAATCCCACCGCCATTGGGTATCGAGGTGTGCATATCCAACTGTGTAAAGGACGGGATCATGGGACAGATCATATTTTACCGGATCAGAAGTTTTTATTCCTGGTTGTGAAACTAATTTGAAATTACAGAGGAACAATAAAAAAATGAAAACAGGCGTTTTGAACGATCTCATGGCAAAGTGTTTTTCTTTGTAAAAATAGGGAATAATTGAATCCTCTAAAAATCTTACTTTTGTTAAAAATTATTTAAACCCGGAAAAATATGAAAAAAATCATTCTGATGCTGGTCGTCGCAACGATGTTGCTATCCTGTACAGGTAAAAAGGGAAGTCAATATAAAATTACGGGAGTCGTTAAAGGAGCCGATGCAGCCATGGTCTATCTTCAGAAAATGGATAGTACCGGATGGATTACCAGGGATTCGGCTGTAGTGAAAAATGGTGAGTTTGAATTTAAAGGGAAAATTGATTCGCCTGACCGTTGGAATCTTAAAATCAAAGGGAAAACGATGATGTTTCCATTCTTCCTTGAGAATTCTGAGATCCGGGTTATTGTTCATGCTGACAGTGCAGGATTTATTGAAGTTACAGGATCGGCAAACCAGGATTTGTTCAATAAATATATTGTGAAAAACGACAGCATACAAAAACTGATCAACAACCTTGATCCCATTTATGCAAAGGCAGATTCACTAAAAGATACAGCCACAATGAAAAAACTGGATGACCAGTTCAATGGCTTTGACAATGGAATGAAAAAATTAATTGTCGAACTGGCAAAAAAAAATCCTGCATCATCTGTAGGTCCCTGGCTTATTATGCGTAATTCTTACAGGTTTGAACTTCCTGAACTCGATTCACTGTTGGTTGGTTTTGACTCCACCCTCAGCCATTCTTTTTTTTATCAGGAAATCGTAAAAAGAGTTGCTATCTTGAAGAGAGTTCAGATCGGACAACCTGCCATTGATTTTTCCATGAATGATACGACTGGCAAACCGGTTTCCCTTTCCTCCCTGAAAGGGAAACTTCTTCTCGTTGATTTCTGGGCATCCTGGTGCAGCCCCTGTCGTGCTGAAAACCCAAATGTTGTAAAAGCTTATGCAGGTTTCCATAAAAAAGGTTTTGATGTTCTGGGTGTTTCTTTTGACCGGAAAAAAGATAAATGGGAAAAAGCGATCAAAGATGATAAACTTACGTGGAATCATGTTTCCGATCTTCAGTATTGGGGAAATGCAGCAGGAAAACTCTATGGCATAAGTTCCATACCTTCCAATATTCTGCTCGATAAAGATCAAAAGATTATTGGCAGGAACCTGAGGGGAGATGCCCTGATAGCCAAGTTGACCGAACTTCTTGGTCCCCCGGCAAACATGCCGGTAAGACATGGTAAATTAACCAAATAGCTATTGACAAGAATAACATCCGATGAAAAGGATTTTTCTTTATTTTCTGTTGCTTTCTGTCGTTCCTTCCTATTCACAGGGCATCCGTTCTATACTCGGAGAAATAAAAAATGCAGGAGGTGAAAAAGTCTTTCTCTCCAGTTTTTATGGTGAAAAAGTCAATCGTATCGATTCTGTGACCTGTGATGCGTCCGGCCATTTCGTTTATTATCCCGGACCTGCAATTCAACCTGGCTTGTACAGACTTTCGACTGATAAAGATCATTTCCTTGATCTTATCATTAACAACGAAAACATTAAGTTCATCTGTAGTAAAGATTTATCGGCAGATAGCACTGAGTTTCTTTCCTCCATTGAAAACAAAGTCTATTATTATTTTTCAGAATATGATAGAAAGATACAGTCAAAACTTGATCTACTGCTTCCCCTTCTTGATTTCTATCCGGAAAAGGATGGGTTTTATTTGCAGGCCTCAAAAGAATATGAACGTTTACAGGTATCGGAGAGAAAAACACTTGATTCTCTTTCTGCCCTTTATCCCGATTCTTATGCGATCAGGCTTTTCCGGTTGCAACAAACGCCCTATCTCCCGGCAGGATTGACCAAAGACGACAGAATAGCCTATCTGAAGCAACATTTTCTTGATGACGTTAATTTTAATGATACTCTTTCCCTGCGAAGTAATGCATGGGCTAACAAGGCTATTTCGTACCTTGCTCTTTACAGTAACAACAAATATAGTCAGAAGCAACTGGAATCTGAATTTATAAAGGCGATTACAATTATCCTTAGTAAGGCTTCTGTAAATGCCAATGTGTATAAATTCCTTCTGGATTATTTTGTCGGAGGATTCGACAAATATCATTTTGATGCAGTGATAACTTACATGGCCGACAATTTCCAGGATCCTTTTTCCTGTGAAGACCAGGCCCGGAAGACTCACTTACAGAAAAAACTGGAAAATTTCAAAAAGATATCCATTGGAAAAGTTGCTCCCGATATTGTAGTCCCTGATCCAAAGGGAAAACAGATCCATCTTTCGGATATCAAATCTGAATATACTTTACTTGTTTTCTGGTCGAGTGAATGTGGGCATTGTATCCAGATGATGCCCCAACTCAAGGAACTTTACGATAAACAAAAGCCAAAACGCTGGGAGGTCATGGCCGTGTCATTGGATACCAGCCGGAATGAATGGACATCTTTTATCCGGGAACAGAAACTTACCTGGCTTAATGGGTCCGAATTGAAGGGTTTCAGTGGTGAACCTGCGGATGAATACAACATCTTTGCGACTCCCACTATGTTCCTGCTCGACCGTGAAAAAAAGATCCTTGCCAAACCCATCTCTTACGGGGAGTTAGAACAGGACCTAAGGGAGAACAAAATCTATTAATTTGTGATTCCATTAAACAGGTTTTAGATTCTTGATGCTTGTTTTTGATTTTTCCAGTCACTTTATAAGCTTGCCATATCACAGACTTACCTCTGCTTTTAAAGATTAATTCTTACTTTTGCCTTATTAACAAGTTTCAAAATAATTCTCCTGTAACATGTATGAATTTATCAGAGGACGTTTGACGGAAAAAACTCCAACCTATGCTGTAATTGAAACAGGTGGTTTCGGCTATCTTCTCCATATTTCACTAAATACTTATTCCCAGTTGAAAGAGAATGAAAACTGTACACTACTGATACATATGGTTGTCAGAGAAGATGCCATGCTTTTTTATGGGTTCGTAACCTCGGAGGAAAGGGAACTTTTCCGCCATCTGATCAGTGTTTCAGGTATCGGACCGAATACTGCCAGGATGATCCTGTCATCAATTCAACCCTCGGAAATTGTTCAGGCCATTGTTCAGGGGAATACTCCCTTGTTACAAAGCATTAAAGGAATAGGATCAAAAACAGCGCAACGCCTGATTGTTGAGTTGAAAGACAAATTTTCAAAGGACTTAATAGCCGATGAAAAATTGCCGGGAAGATACAATACAAAGAAAGATGAAGCGTTATCAGGATTGATAATTCTCGGTTTCTCCAAAATAGTTGCCGAGAAAGCGCTGAATAAAGTTATCGAGAAGGAAGGCTCGGCTTTACCGGTGGAACAATTGATCAGGAATGCTTTGAAAATATTATAAAAAAGGCATGTCCAGTGATTACTTTTTCTCAGCACATTTTTAATCAGAATTCTGGATTTAGTGAGAATTATAAGTTACATTATTCGTCACTCTTATGTCTTCCTGATCCTTTACCTGGCCGGGAATTCTTTCGCATTCCCTATACCTGAAACAAAAGATTACATAATTTCATTTTACGGATTACCTCCTGACAGCACATATGGAGATACCATAAAACTGCGATATCCGTTTACTGAAGAATCAGTATTACCGGGGTCCACCACTTCAAGTAATTTATACCTCAAAAATCCCTCCAACATTCAGACCACAGTGGAATATGACCCGGTGACACATCAGTATGTGAGAATTTATAAGATCGGAGGAATGACTTACCGCATTCCTGAAACCATGACATTTGAAGAATTCCAGGATGAAGATAACCAACAGATGTTACAGAAATACTGGAAAGAAAGAGCAGAAGCAGCCAGCATGGATAACAGGACAGGAGTCATCCCGAAATTGCATATCGGGGGAAAAGTTTTTGAAACTATTTTCGGCAATAATACTGTTGATATCCGGCCTCAGGGATCAGCGGAAATCACATTTGGGCTCATTTCGAACCGTCGTGACGACCCCATGTTAAATACAACTTTACGGAGGCAAACGAACTTCGATTTCAATGAAAAAATCCAGATGAATGTTATCGCCAAAATTGGTGATAAAATTGAATTTAAAGCAAACTATAATACAGAAGCGACTTTCGATTTCGAGAATAAATTAAAGTTGAAATATGAGGGGAAGGAAGATGATATTGTCCAGTCGATCGAAGCTGGAGATGTGGATCTTCCACTTAACAGTACATTGATCAAAGGCAGCGAAAGCCTGTTTGGGATTAAAGCCAAGTTGCGTTTCGGAAGGGTGACCGTGACAGCCCTCTATTCGCAGCAAAAGAGCGAAACCAAAAATATTACGCTCCAGGGAAATGGACAAACGACAAAATTCTCCATTCCTGCCAACCAATATGAATCAGACCGTCACTTCTTTGTTGCACAGGATTTCCGTAATAAATATAAGGCAGCTCTTAAGACACTTCCAATAGTTTCTTCAAGTATCAATATTGTCCGTATGGAAGTTTGGGTGACCAATATTGGTGCAGCTATCACTGATAATCGGAATATTGTTGCCTTTATGGACCTTGGTGAGAATGATCCATACAATAAAAAGTTTCTGGCTAATTATGGGAAAACGAACCCCTCAAATAAATCTAATAACCTGATCCAGGTGATCATGCCTCATCCATCAGATTCAGTTAATGTCCGAAACATCAACAAAGTCAGCAGCTATCTTGCCCAATACTTTAATCTAGTTTCCGGGGTGGATTACGAAAAGGTTCAAAGTGCACGCAAACTGCTTCCTTCCGAGTATACATATAATTCCAAGCTGGGATTTATTTCACTGAATACTACATTGAACCCAGGACAGGTGCTTGCTGTCGCCTATCAATACCAGGTGATCGGCGATACAACAGTATATCAGGTAGGTGAGTTTGCTAACCAGGGAATTAATGCCCCGGAGTGTCTTATTGTAAAATTGCTTAGAAGTTCTGCCCTGAATACCCATATTCCATTATGGAACCTGATGATGAAAAATGTTTACTCTCTCAGCGCATACCAAGTTCAAAGCCAGAATTTCATTTTGAATGTTTTGTATTCCGGTAATAAGAACGGGGTTCCCACTGCTTACATCAGCGAAGGCAGAATCAGTGGCTCTCCCCTTCTTCGTGTGATGGACTTTGACAACCTGGATCAGCAGATGAATCCCCCTTCCGATGGGATGTTTGATTTTATTGACAATGCAGCTACCCAGGGAGGAACCATTCAAGCTTCAAACGGAAGGATCTTCTTTCCTGAACTTGAACCTTTCGGACAGGATCTCAGGGATTCCATCTATGATCCAAAAGACCCACAGAATTCTCTGAACCTGGCAAATAAATATTGCTTTGATTCCTTGTATACGGTGACGCCCACCACGGCGAAGCAATATACAGATAAAAATAAGTTTATCTTGCAAGGTTCTTTCAAATCAACCGTAGGATCAGAGATTTCACTTAATGCGCTGAATGTACCCCTTGGATCTGTGAGGGTAACAGCCGGCGGTGTTCCGCTGACAGAGAATGTGGATTATACAGTCGATTATACACTTGGAAGAGTCAGAATCATCAACGAAGGGATACTCAATTCTGGTACGCCAATCAACATCTCATTGGAAAGTAATCAGATGTATAATATTCAGACTAAACGGTTGATGGGTACTCATATCGATTATAAGATTAACAAGGATTTTATCATCGGGGGAACCATTCTCAACCTCAATGAACAACCGTTGACCCAGAAAGTCAATTATGGTGATGAGCCGATTTCCAATACGATGTGGGGATTGAGTCTCACCTACAGGACCGATTCAAGACTCATCACAAGGATCGTGAATATGCTGCCCTTTATCCATACCAAGGCAATTTCGAAGATAGCAGTAGATGCCGAATTCGCACAATTCATACCTGGTCATTCAAAAGCCATCGGAAAAACGGGAACCTCCTATATCGATGATTTTGAGGGTGCAAGTTCCGTAATTGATCTGACAAATGTTGGAACTTGGTTCCTGGCAAGTACTCCGCAGTTTCAGACTTCTGCTGGAATGTTCCCTGAAGCTGCTCCCGGGATCGGCCTGGCTTATGGATTTAACCGGGCAAAACTATCATGGTACATTATCGATCCTTTATTTTACGACAAGAATGAAAATCTCGTTCCGCCCAACATCAATAACACGGAACTTTCCAAGAACTCCGTGCGACAGGTATGGCAAACTGAGGTTTTTCCAAATATGCAGCCATTAAACGGCGTACCCGTGAACCAGGCCGTATTGAATCTGGCTTATTATCCTTCTGAACGGGGACCTTACAATTATGACGTCAGGCCCAGCGCATATTCGAAAGGAGTTGCCAGCGACGGAACACTTCTGTCTCCTGAAACACGTTGGGGAGGCATGATGCGGGCGATGGACGCCACCGATTTTGATGCTGCCAATATCCAGTACATTGAATTTTGGATGATGGACCCCTTCACTAGTGATTCCACGATCTCCGGAGACCTATATTTCAATCTGGGAGATATCTCTGAAGATATACTCCGTGATGGCCAGAAAGCTAATGAAGCCGGGTTACCTATCTCCAACTTGGTAACCAATGTGGATACGACAATATGGGGAAGGGTTCCCACTGTTCAGGTATTGGTGAATGCATTTGATAATACACCTGGTTCACGGCAGTATCAGGATGTTGGGTATGACGGGTTAAACGATGCTGATGAACGTACCTTCTTCGATACAACTTATCTTAAGAAAATTGCTTCCCTTTATGGCGTAAATTCACAAGCTTATCAGCTGGCACTCAAAGATCCTTCATCTGATGATTTCCATTATTTCCGTGGGACCGACTACGATAACGATCCTCTATATTCCAGTATTCTTGAGAGGTATAAAAACTATTGTGGAGTTGAAGGTAACTCTCCCGCCTCCGATAATTCACCTGAAAAATATCCTACTATGTCGACCACACTGCCGAACGTGGAAGACATCAATAATGATAATACACTTAGTGAAAACGAAGGTTATTATCAATATGTCGTTCATCTGAATTCCGGCAAGATGAAGGTAGGACAAAATTATATTACTGATATGTACCATGCAACAGATATCCCGTTGGCCAATGGGTCAAAGGGTGATGTCCGATGGTATCAATTCAAAATTCCCATCCGAACCCCTGATAAAACAATCGGAAACATTCAGGGATTTACTTCCATCCGTTTCATGAGAGTGTTCTTAAAGGGTTTTAATAAAGATATTGTTTGCCGTTTTGCGACATTTGGTCTTAGCCGTGGGAATTGGCTTACTTATCAGTATGACCTGCTTCAGCCGGGTGAATACATCCCTAACAACGACCAGAACAAAACTACTTTCGATGTATCTACCGTCAGCATCGAAGAAAATGGCAGCAAACAACCCATTCCCTATGTAATGCCACCGGGTATTACGCGTGAAACAAACTGGGGATCTACTAACCAGCAGCAATTGAATGAACAATCTATGGATCTGAAGGTTGGTAACCTTGTGGACGGTGATTCACGCGCTGTATTTAAAACCTGCCAATTCGATTTCCGCCAGTTCAAAAGGTTACAGATGTTCGTCCATGCAGAACAGTCGGTCCATAACCAGAATGTCAAAAATGGCGACCTCACTATTTTTATGCGGGTTGGATCTGACCTTACCTTGAACTATTATGAATACGAAATTCCCCTGACCTTTACAGCCTGGTACACCAGTGCGAACAATCCCGGTGCGATCTGGCCTGATGCCAATGCATTTGATATCGACCTGGACGAACTTGTGCAAGTTAAAGAAGACCGGAATGTTGCCATGCGAGCGACCGGGAGCACCATTACCACGTCAACTCCTTTTGTCGAAAATGATGGCAAAAACCGTATAACTGTTGTCGGATCCCCTTCCATTAGCGATGTGGAATCCATCATGATCGGTATCCGGAACCCCAAAAAAACAAGCCAATCGACCGATGACGATGGACAGGCGAAAAGTGCGGAGATCTGGGTAGATGAACTACGTCTCACCGATTTCAATAAAACTGGTGGTTGGGCAGCAACGGCTCGCATCGCTGCTGACCTTGCCGATCTCGGACGTGTGCAACTTACTGGTTCTTACACGAGCAGTGGATTTGGATCCATTGAAGATAAACAAACGCAACGAACACTGGAAGCGACCACGGGATTTGGATTTACTACTGATCTTGAACTTGGAAAATTCTTCCCGGAGAAATCAGGCATCCGGATACCCATGCATTTCGATTATTCACTAACCGAGAGCTCTCCAAAATACGATCCACTCAATCCTGATGTCCTTTTTAAAGATGTCCTGAATTCCTATGCCACAAAGAAACAAAAAGATTCTATTCGTGCCTTGTCGGAAGAATATACTCAACGGAAAAACTTTAACCTGATGAATATCAGGAAAGACCGCAAGAAAGATAAAAAACCGAAGATCTACGACCTTGAAAATTTCAATATCAGCTATGCTTATTCTGAACTTTTTCAACGGAATCCGGATATTGCCTATGATCTTCAGAAGAAATATTCTGGTGGGCTGGGTTACAACTATTCTATTATCCCTAAAAGTTTTATGCCTTTCTCCAAAATAAAATTACTTACACGACACAAGGCTTACAGACTGATTACTGATTTTAATATCAATTATCTTCCCCGCTCATTTTCTTTCCGTACCGACATGAATCGCCAATATGAGGAAGAACAGTTCAGAAATAAGAACACCATTGATATCCCGATGATAACCAACTATATAAAGTCATGGACATGGACAAGGGTCTATGACCTGAAGTACGATTTTTCAAAATCCCTCAAACTTTCACTTGTGGCGAATTCCGCTGCTTTTGTGAACGAACCCCCGGGACTGATTGATCGTTCAAACGAGAAACAGGTCTGGAACCAGATCTTTTCTTTCGGCACAATGAGCACTTATAACCAGCAGTTTTCCGGAACCTACGATGTGCCAATCTCCAAGATTCCATATTTGGATTGGATATCATTGAGTGCAGGATACCAGGCAAGCTATCACTGGACAGGTAGCCCGATCTCCCTGCAATCAGAGGTAGGCAACACCATAGAAAATTCAGCTACAAAAGTACTGAATGGAAAATTAAGCTTTATGAACATATACAACAAAGTGTCTTACTTGAAAAAACTACTTTCAACAACTATGCCAGCTGGTAAAAACCCCACTCAGCCATTAAGAAATATTAAACCGGATAAAACACAGGCGAAGATCGACAGTCTTAAAAAAGCAACTTCTAATAAATTCAGTTTTGGCAAGTTCATTAAAGATGGAGTCCTCCACCTCCTGACAAGCATCCGCAGTATAGGAATCAATTATAACCAGGGGGTGGGAACCGTCATCCCGGGTTTTACTCCCGTTCCAAATGCGTTGGGTAATAGCTGGGCACAAAATGCTCCCGGCCTTGGTTTTATATTTGGCAGCCAAAAGGATGTCCGTCCAAGTGGTGAAGCCTGGATAACCAAAGACTCGATGCAGGTTCAACCCTATTTGAATAAATACAACGATAATCTGCAACTTTCGGCTTCTCTCGAACCTCTACCGGACTTGAAAATTGAAATTACTGCCTTGCGGACCTATACTCAAACCCACCAAGAATATTATAGATATTCTGACACCATTGGCAAGTTTGTATCTTACTCAGCTATGGACAATGGTAGTTTTACTATGTCGTATCTTATGATCGGTACCAGTTTTACAAAGAATGGTGAAAAAATTGTCTCTCCGCTTTTTAACAAAATGGAAGCTTACCGGCTTCAAATCGCACAACGATATTCGGCCAGGAATCCATGGTCGGCAGGAAAAACGGATACCACAGGCTATCCCATTGGCTATGGTGCAACCGACCAGGAAGTTTTAAATTCGGCTTTCCTGGCGGCTTATTCAGGGAGAGATCCTTCAAAGATTGGGTTGAATGCATTTCCTGCTATTCCGTTTCCGAACTGGAGAATTACATATGATGGACTGACAAAGATCCGTGCGATAAAAAAATACTTGCGAACATTTACTATTTCACATGCATATACCTCAACCTATTCCGTGGGATCGTATACATCAAATATCCAATATCAGGAAAAAAATGGATATCCTTCACAACTTGATGCCTCCGGAAATTTCATCCCAAAGGAACAGATCGGGGTAGTTTCTCTCACCGAACAGTTTAACCCATTGATAAAATTTGATATGGGATGGGTAAACAGCCTTCTCTCATCTTTTGAATGGAAACGCTCACGAAACCTGGCCTTCAGCTTTGACAATGACCAACTTACAGAAATCTTCACCAATGAAATTATCATTGGCCTGGGTTATCGGTTCAAGAACGTCCGCCTTTCTTTTATTTCATTGGGCACGGCCGGAAAGAAAAGCAATTATAAAAGCGATCTGAGCCTCAAAGTCGACTTCTCAATCGCCCGTAATATGACTACTTTAAGAGAACTCGATCAGACATTAAATCAGGTTTCAACTGGCCAGCAGGTGATCTCGATCAACTTTACAGCCGATTACAATCTCAGCCAGCGGTTCACCCTCCGGTTCTATTTTAATAAAATTATCAACTCACCATATGTTTCTAACCAGTACTATACTTCAAATACCAAGGGCGGGCTTACCCTCAGGTTCAATTTGGCACAATAATATCTGATAGAACCAGAAAGATTTTTAGAGTTTTCTAAAAAAGACTATTTTTGATGCTTAACTAAATAAACAACAAATTTATGAACGTACCCGGAAATTTAAAGTACACAAAAGATCATGAATGGCTGAAAGTAGAAGGCGAAGAAGGCCTTGTTGGGATCAGCGATTATGCCCAGCATGAATTGGGTGATATCGTTTTCATAGAAGTTGAGACGGTCGGGGAGATCCTCCAGAAAGGCGAATCTTTCGGAACCATTGAAGCCGTGAAAACGGTATCCGATATGTTCATGCCTGTCGGCGGGGAAATTCTTGCATTCAATGATGCTCTTACTTCAAAACCGGAAATTCTGAACCAGGATCCTTACGAGGCAGGTTGGGTGATCAGGATTAAGATCGACAATCCCAAAGAAATTGACCAGCTGCTTTCAGCAGCGGATTATTCAGTTCATATTGGTGGGTGATACCTGGCATCGTTAACCCAGGTATTTTAGGTCCGACTGCCTGATGAAGAGTTCCTTCTGGCGCCATGTTCCGGGAATTCTGTGGATTGCTGTCATCTTTATCCTGACTTGCATCCCGGGATCCATGATTCCAGAAGTTCCTTCTTTCCTGGATCTTTTTCAGCCGGATAAGCTGGTGCATCTTTTTCTTTTCACAGTACTGGTATTTTTACTTCTACTCGATTTCAGCTTACATTTTACCACACCGCAGACCTACGGGTTCTCTGTATCCATTGCTTTGAATATTGGCATTTTTATCGGAGGCACAACAGAATTATTACAGGCAACAAGTCTGGTCACTGGCCGGCATTGTTCCGTTTACGATTTTATTGCAAATGTCGCCGGATGTTTTCTGGGTTGGGGAGTTTTTGTTCTCTGGAAAAAGCGAAGATCAAACAGAAATATCCGGAAGAACTGTTAAATCCCCTCAACAATCATTTTAGCTCACTTTTCCTTTGACTTTTCTTCCGTGTGAAAATGATTGTAAACTGATTGTCCCTTAGTCTTCCCAATGGTCTCCTGCAATTCACTCAGGGTTGCAACCTGGATATTTTTCACTGATTTGAATTTCCGCAATAAAACCTGGTTTATTTTGTCTCCTATACCTTCTATTCCTGTAAGCTGTGCTTTGATCGTTCCTTTTTCCCTCCGCTGCCTGTGATGGGTGATCCCGAAACGATGTGCTTCATCCCGCATCTGCTGAATGATTCGTAACGTTTCCGATTTTTTATCCAGATACAACGGAAGCGGATCATTTGGATAATAGATCTCTTCCAGTTTTTTTGCGATTCCGATGACCGTCATTTTCCCGTTCAGGCCAAGTTTGGTCAGGCTTTTCATTGCAGAGCTCAATTGACCTTTTCCTCCGTCTACGATGATGAGTTGTGGCATAGGGGCATTTTCCTCCTGTAATCGCTTGTACCGGCGATAGATGATTTCTTCCATTGAGGCAAAATCATTGGATCCCTCCACAGTTTTGATATTAAAATGACGATACTCACTCTTATCCGGTTTGGCATCCCTGAAACAAACCATGGATGCAACAGGGTATGCCCCCTGGATATTCGAATTGTCGAAACATTCAATATGGGCAGGCGGCTCGGTCATCCTAAGGTCCTTTGTCATCTGGTCGAGGATACGTTTGGAACGGTGCCCCGGATCTACTAGTTCTTTCTGCTTTTCCTTTTCCAGCTGGTAATATTTCACATTTCGTTCTGACAATTCGAGCAGTTTCTTTTTGTCGCCGATTTTGGGGACAGTAAGCATCACACCGGGGAAATTATAATCAATCAAAAATGGAAGAATGATCTCTGGTGCCTGGCTTTCAAACCTTTGACGGATATCGGTCACAGCGATGGAAAGCAGTTCTTCAGGAGTTTCATCCAGTCTCTTGATGAGTTCAATGGTATGTACCTGGATGATTGCGCCATTCATTATCTTCATGAAGTTTACATATGCTGATGTGATATCGGGGAGGATTGAAAATACATCAACATTGTTGATAGCCGGGTTCACGACTGTTGACTTACTCTGGAATTTTTCGAGCAATTCTAATTTTTCCTTGATAAGATGGGCTTTTTCGAATTCCATCTTCCCGGCATATTCTAACATGAGATCCTTCAGCTCCCGGTTAACAGACTGAAGGTTACCCTTGATGATCTCTTTAATGGATGCGATGGAAAGATCATAATCCTCACGCGTTTGCAAGGCCTCGCAGGGACCTTTGCAGTTTCCGAGGTGATATTCGAGACAAACTTTGAATTTTCCTGTTTTGATGTTCTTATCAGTAAGGTTCAGGTTGCAATTACGCAGGGGATAAAGCTGCCGTGAGAGATCCAGCAGGGTATGCATCAGCTTCACATTTGCATAGGGACCGAAATACGTAGATCCGTCATTTACGACATGCCGGGTGGAATAGACACGTGGAAAAGGCTCATTCTTGATGCAGATCCAGGGAAATGTTTTGTCATCTTTTAATGCCACATTGTAATGCGGACGGTATTTTTTAATGAGGTTGTTTTCAAGGAGAAATGCATCCTGCTCTGTATCAACTACAATGTACCGTATATCTGCAATTTTCCTGACCAGCATCTGCACTTTCCCACTGATAGAATTGATTTTGCTGAAATATGAACTCACCCGTTTTTTCAGGTTCTTGGCTTTTCCGATATAGAGGATCCGGTTTTTATCGTCAAAATATTGATAAACCCCAGGCTTCTGGGGTAGATTCCTGACCAGGGTTTCCAGGTGGGAAAAATATTTGTTCAGGGATCCTTGCATGTTAGGGGCGCAGATTGATTATGGCAATAACAAAGTTACTAAATTTGCGGAAAGTTAACGCACATGAAAATCTGGAGCATTGCCCTCTTAAATTTACTTTTTTTAGTGTCAGGGCTTTTAGGACAGCAGTTACCGAAGGAATATAAGATCCGGAAAAGCATCCCTGTTTCGGGCAATGGTTCATGGGACAATCTGGCCCTGGATTACCGTACCCAAAGGATCTTTGTTACACATGGCGACTGCGTTCAGGTGATCAATATAATATCCGGGAAGCAGGTAGGAATCATTAATCATACTCCGGAAGCCCACTCTATTACTTTTGCACGTGAATTCAACAAAGGATTCATCTCGGCGGGAACAATCGATTCAGTCATCGTTTTTGATCTGAATGATTACCATATTATCGACAGGATTCCCACAGGAAAGGATCCTGAGGCCATTCTTTTTGATCAGTTTTCGGAACAGGTATTTGTCTTTAATGCTAAAGGAAACAGCGCTACAGTCATCGATGCTGGGACCGACAAAATAAAATCTACCATTGGTTTGCGTGGAAGTCCTGCATTTGCCCTTTCCGACGTCAGCGGAAATATTTATGTAAACCTTAAAAATCTCGGAATGGTTGCCAGAATCGATGCCACAACGATGAAGATCAAGGGCATGCTTCCTATTGGTCCTGATACAGAACCCACAGGCATGGCACTCGATAAAGGAAACAATCTTCTTTTCTGTGGTTGCACTGGAAAGAATGAATTGGTAGTTTTAAACCGCTTTTCTGGAACTACTGTGACCACAATCCCTATTGGAATGCATTGCGAAGGCGTTGGTTATATGCCTGCACTTAATGAAATTTTTACCAGTAATGGTGAAGGGACCGTGACCGTGATCCACCAGGACACAGTTAACAAGTATAGAAAGGAACAAACACTCATCACCAAGCGTGGCGCCCGGACCCTTGTCTGCAATTATCCGCAGCAATCGATCTACTTGCCTGTGGCAGAATACAATGATGTTAAAAAGGAATATGATCAGGATTCATTCCAGATACTTGTCGTTTCTAAGTAAAAAGGTGACAAAGTGACAAGGTCAAAATGTCGCAGAAAAAACATTGATTTGATTTATTTTAAAAATTAGAAATATTATGAAACTGAAAAAGCTTATCATTGTTGGTTTGTTGTTTTTAATGGGGACAGGAAACCTGTTTGCCCAGCAGCCTGCCAGGGTGAAGATCAAGGTCGATACCTTGCCAACGGCTTTACTGCTCATAGATATACAGGATTTTTATTTCCCGGGCGGGCGTGTTCCGTTGGTAAATCCTGAAGAGGCAAGTGAAAAGGCCGCAGGTGTTTTAAAGTTATTCAGAGACCAGAACCTTCCCGTAATTCACATACAACATGCGGGGGGTGTAGCGATCCATAAAAATGTAGCTCCACTGGAAGGGGAAAAGGTTTTTACTAAAAGGGAGGCCAGTGGCTTTAACAAAACCGATCTTCTGACCTACCTAAAATCACTAAAAATCAGGCGCCTCGTAATTTGTGGTATGCAGACACAGATGTGTGTGGAAGCTACAACGCGGGCAGCCTACGACCTTGGTTTTAAATGTATTGTGGTAGAAGATGCCTGCGCTACAAGAAACCTCAAGTATGCCGGAAGGACCATCTTCGCGATAGATGTCCAGGACTGTGCATATGCTATTATGAATGGATATTATGCCAGTGTAATACCGGCTGCTGCACTTGAATAAGTTATTTCCTGGTTGAAATATTTACAGGAGTATTAATGCCTGCTTTTAAATGCATCCCATCCCTGGGCAGTGAGTTTTACCTTTTTCCCGTCAGGCGTTATGAGATTTTGTCCATCACCTGGAGCAGTTATATGTCCTGTGATCGTAATATCAGGGATGTTCCTGACCTTATCATAATCGGTTTGCTTCACAGTAAAAAGTAATTCATAATCTTCACCTCCGCTCAAGGCACATACAGAGGGGATAATATTGAAATCAAGGGCAAGCTTCCGGGTCTCCTCATCTATGGGGATCTTTTCTTCATAGATATTGCATCCGGTTTTTGATTGATGGCAAAGATGAAGCGTTTCTGAAGCCAGCCCGTCAGAAACATCTATCATTGATGTTGGCAATACTCCAAGCTCCTTGAATAGATTCCGGATGTCAGTACGCGCTTCAGGTTTCAACTGCCGGGAGAGCACATATTCATATCCTGTGAGTTCCGGCTGCATGTTCGGGTTGGCTTTGAACACTTGCTTTTCCCGTTCCAGGATGAGCAACCCGGCATATGCCCCGCCCAAATCCCCTGTCACACATAAAAGGTCACCTTGTTTGGCGCCATTGCGATATACGATCTCATCCCTGGTGGCTTCACCCGTGATGGTCACAGAGATCAGCAATCCGGAAACACTGGAGCTGGTATCTCCACCTACCAGGTCGACATTGTACTTATCACAGGCCATACGGATCCCACTGTACAGTTCTTCAATGGCTTCCAGTGAAAACCGATTGGAAACAGCAATAGAAATGGTCATCTGTTTTGGAATACCATTCATCGCGGCAATATCGGATATGTTGACCACGGCCGCCTTATAGCCTAAGTGTTTCAGGGGCATGTAGGTAAGATCGAAATGAACATTTTCCAGGAGAAGATCGGTTGAGAGCAATAATAGCTTATTCCCCATATCGATTACAGCAGCATCGTCACCGATCCCTTTCACTGTACCGGTATGTTTTGGAATGATACCCTTTGACAAATGCTCGATCAACCCGAATTCACCCACCTCTGACAATTCAGTACGCCCCGGCTTATCATCAGCGATTTTTTTCTCCTTCCTGGTATACATAGAATATTTTATGCAAAGGTAGGATTGTTTTATTTATACTTGAGACGGATCGCTTGTATTAAAGTTAGATTCCGTTGGTTCCATTTTTTTAAGGTGCTTGTCTCTTCACCCTTTACTTTTTAATAAAGAGTAATATCGAAAAGGATATTAAATTTGTCCTGACCCCGAAAAAGAGTTGATCGGTTAAAGGAACTTGGGAATAAAAAATGATGTCTGGTAGCTATAAAATCCTTAAAAAATGAATTTGAAAACATTCAAATATCTTATAATTAATATTTCCATGTTAACTTATTCTTCGCTGCTGGTTGCTCAAAAAGCCAGCACTTACTGTAATCCTATGAACCTTGGCTACGCATATGAGCGTGCCCCTGGTAATGAGTCCAACGAAGCTTACCGGTCAGCTGCCGATCCGACCCTGGTAAATCACAAAGGAGTTTATTACCTGTTTGCCACAAACCAACATGGTTATTGGTGGAGTGATGACCTGCTGAAATGGAATTATGTTTACAACCCGCTTCCTCCCAACGAGTCAGGTGACGATATGTGTGCCCCGGCTGCATGGAGCAAAGGCGATACGCTTATGCTGATCAACAGCACCTGGGCCAATGTTCCGTTATATTATTCTACTGATCCGAAAAAAGGATTCTCAAAAAAGCTTGCAGATCCTTTTCCTCAGGGAGGCTGGGATCCTGCCTTGTTCGTGGATGATGATGGAAGGATGTATTTTTATTGGGGTAGCGGCAATGACCCCGGGCATGATTATATCAAAGGAGTGGAAGTCGATCCGCATAATGGGTACAAAAATAAAGGACCGGTAAAAGAATTGTTCTTTATTTATCCCAAAGAGCATGGATGGGAGCGTTTTGGGGAAAACAATACAGATACGCTGACCAAACCTTATGTCGAAGGGTCATGGATGACAAAATACAACGGGAAATATTATCTGCAATACGCTGCTCCGGGAACTGAATGGAATGTCTATGCCGACGGGGTGTACGTGTCGGATCGCCCGCTTGGTCCTTTCAAATACCAGCCTTATAACCCTTTTTCTTTTAAACCTGGCGGTTATATCCGTGGTGCAGGCCATGGAAGCACAATGGAGGATAATTATGGGAATTACTGGCATGTGGCCACAATGCAGATATCGGTAAAATATAAATTTGAAAGAAGGATAGGCATTTTTCCTGCCGGATTTGATAGTGACGGTCAGCTTTACTGCAACACCGCTTTCGGGGATTACCCTCAGCGCATTCTTCCCGGTAAGGCCGATCATATCAGGGGAATCTTTACAGGATGGATGCTGCTGTCATATAAAAAAGCTGCCATTGCATCTTCTTCAGATAACGGTCATTCGGTAGAACTGGCCTTTGACGAGGACATAAAAACATACTGGGCTGCCAAAAGCGGAAATAAAGGGGAATTTCTGCAGGTGGACCTGGGCGGGATAAAAACAATAAATGCCTTGCAGGTAAATTTTGCTGATCATCATGCCAATCTCTTTGGCAAGCAGCTCAACATTTATCAGCAGTACCAGATAATGGAATCGACAGATGGAGTCACCTGGCGGATGTTGTTGGATAAAAGCCATAATTTTAATGACATGCCTGACGATTATACTGAATTACCCAGCCCCGTTAAGACCCGCTACCTGAAGCTGGTAAACATTCATGTACAGGGAGGATATTTTGCAATAGGCGATTTCCGCGTCTTTGGATTACAGGATGGCCCTAAGCCTGCGATGGTAAAAAATTTTACCGCTATTCGCGCTGCCGATAAACGCAATATAACCCTGAAATGGAATACCGTTAACGGAGCATATGCTTATAATATCTATTATGGCATTCAACCCGACAAACTGTATAACTGCATCATGGTAATTGACCAGGACCATCTTATCTTCCGTGGACTGAATCGTGATGTGAACTATTATTTTTCTATCCAGGCAATAGGTGAAACAGGAACATCCGAAATTACAAATGAACAATATTGAGAAGAATGAACTGACATCCTTATGAAAATCGTGACGAGAATATGGGAATGAGGGAAAAGATCACAAAGTACTGATACTCTTAAGTTCCTTACAAAGGTATATTCCCATGTTTCTTTGGGGGATTGGTCTTGCTCTTATTCTGGGTTAATTCAAGCGCCCGTATGAGTTTCCACCGGGTTTCCCTTGGGTATATGATTTCGTCAATATAACCGAGTTCTGCAGCTTTATATGGGCTGGCAAAGGTGTTACGGTAATCCTCTACTGCTTCTGCACGTTTATCTTCTGAAAGCCTACCCTTGTGAAGAATATTGACAGCCCCCTCCGGTCCCATGACTGCAATCTCGCCGGTCGGGTAAACATAATTTACATCTCCGCCAATGTGTTTGCTCGACATTACACAATACGCACCGCCATATGCTTTACGCGTGATAACTGTGATCTTGGGAACGGTCGCTTCACAAAACGCATATAATAATTTTGCACCATGTTTTATGATACCATTGAATTCCTGGTTTGTTCCGGGAAGAAATCCCGGTACATCTTCAAATGTGATCAGGGGAATATTGAAACAATCACAAAACCTTACAAACCTGGCTCCCTTTATGGCTGAATTAATGTCCAGCACTCCTGCCAGGTAAGCCGGCTGGTTTGCCACAATGCCGACAGGTTTGCCAGCCAGACGGGCAAAACCTGTGATGATATTTTGTGCAAAATGCGGCATCACCTCAAAGAAATTTCGGTTATCGACAACCGCATTGATGATATCCTTCATGTCATAAGGCTTGTTAGGATCTGCAGGAATGATCGTTTGAAGTGCCTCATCCTGACGCATAATATCATCCGTGCAAGGCTGGGTTGGCGGATCTTCCATGTTATTTGACGGAATAAAGCTTAATAGCTCACGGATCATCATCAGTGCCTGTTCATCATTTTCAGCCGAAAAATGAGCAACTCCGCTGCGTGAGTTGTGTGTCATGGCACCTCCCAGCTCATCCATGGTCACTTCCTCATGTGTTACAGTCTTTATCACTTCCGGACCGGTTACAAACATATAACTGGTCTCCTTGACCATCAGTATGAAATCGGTCATGGCTGGAGAATAAACGGCTCCTCCGGCACAGGGTCCTAAGATTGCTGAAATCTGTGGGATCACGCCGGAAGACATGACATTACGGTAAAAAATATCGGCATAACCGGCCAGACTCTCCACCCCTTCCTGGATTCTGGCGCCACCGGAATCATTGAGACCAATCACAGGTGCACCCACTTTCATGGCTGTATCCATGACTTTAATCACCTTATCGGCATTGGCACGGCTCATGGTACCTCCAAATACAGTGAAATCCTGGGCAAATACAAAAACCAGCCGTCCATCAATCTTCCCGTAGCCTGTTACCATGCCATCACCATAGATCTTGTTCTTTTCCATGCCGAAGTCCTTACACCGGTGGGTAACAAGTTTATCAAACTCGGCAAATGTATTTGGGTCAAGCAAGGTCAATATGCGTTCGCGCGCTGTCATCCGCCCCGCTTTGTGCTGTTTTTCAATTTTATCGATCCCGCCGCCCAGTTCAGCCTGGCGGTTCTTCTCTTCGAACTTATGGTAACTTTCGTCTAAAGTTTGCATCTGAACAATCATTAAGAATTAAAAATTTCATGATTCATCTTTCGCCCATTTTATTCTACTTTGATCATAACCTGGTGTGCATTTACAATGTCGCCTTCTTTTACCAGGATCTCACTTACAATTCGGTCGGCAGAAGCCTTGAATTCACTTTGCATCTTCATGGCTTCTACTACAATAAGGGTCTGGCCAGAAATGACTTTTTCCCCGACAGTGACAGGTATTTTGACGACTTTGCCAGGCATGGGTGACGAGATATTATTGTCGCCTCCTAAATCAATTCCTGATTTCCTGCTTTCCCTGTATTTTGATTCTGCATCTATAATCTCCGCAACAAAAGACCTGACAAAGGTATTCACTATATATTGCTTGTCTGATTTCCCTTCAATCAATTCAACATTATAAGAGTGCCCGTTATACAGGATTGAATAGACACCCTTTTCAACCATTACGACATCCAGATCATATTTCCGGTCATCCACCGCCAGGAGCATTTTGCTTCCAGCCCTGTTCAGCAGATCGATCCGGGCAGTCCGGTGTTCAAGTTTAATTTCATATGCCATAATTATTGACTTTTATAATCGTAAAACATTTCTTTTCCGCCCAAAATCTTTCCACGTGGAAGCAAATTCCTCTGTGAATTTCTGAGGTTGTATTTTCTCGATTTTATCCAGATAATCTATAAAACATGCGATCATGGCCATGTCTTCACATTCGGTTCCGCATAATTTGGGAGCAAAAAGCCGCTCCTGGTTCTTTTCAATAAAATGGGTATTATATTTCCCGTTGATGAAATCAGGAACATCCATGATCCTTTCAAGGAATTTAATATTGGTCTTCACCCCCGTGATCTTGTATTCATAAAGGGCCCTGCGCATCCTGGCGATAGATTCAGGTCTTGTCTTTCCCCAGGAGATCAATTTGGAGATCAGCGGGTCATAATGCACGGGAATTTCATAACCTTCATAAACATAACCATCATATCTGACGCCCAATCCAAGAGGAACAGTAATATGGGTCACAACACCCGGCTGAGGCATGAAGTTATGATCGGTATCCTCAGCATAGATCCTGCATTGTATGGCGTGACCGTTTTGCCGGAGTTTCTCCTGCCGTAAAGTCAGCGGGAGGCCATTGGCAATGTTGATTTGTTCTTTTACAAGATCAACACCTACAACCCTCTCCGTGATCGGATGTTCAACCTGCAGCCGTGTATTCATCTCAAGGAAATAATATTCCAGGGCATCACTCACAATAAATTCAATAGTCCCTGCTCCTTCATAATTCACGGCTTTTGCGGCTGCGATTGCAAATTCCCCCATTTTGTCACGCAATTCACTCGTCATTAAAGGAGAAGGCGTCTCTTCTATGACTTTTTGATGTCGTCGCTGGATGGAACACTCTCTTTCAAATAACTGAATCACGTTTCCGTGTTGGTCAGCAAGGATCTGGAATTCGATATGGTGAGGTGATTCAATATACTTTTCAATATAGACAGAATCATTGCCAAAGGCGTTCATTGCCTCTGACTTTGCCATATGAAAAGAAGGAAGCATTTCATGAGGATCACGTACCAGGCGCATTCCCTTTCCGCCTCCACCGGCAGAAGCTTTGATCATAAGGGGAAACCCGATCTGCCCTGCAATTTCCAGTGCCATTTTTTCATCCCTGATCTTTTCAGCTGTACCGGGAACAACAGGAATACCTGCATTTATCATGGTCTGCCTGGCTGTGATCTTGTCTCCCATCGTGGCAATACTATAAGCCGAAGGTCCAATAAAAATGATCCCCTCATTTTTGCATCGATCTGAAAAAGCTGCATTCTCCGACAAAAACCCATATCCCGGATGAATGGCATCAGCACCCGACTTCTTTGCCGCAGCAATAATACTGTCGATATTTAAATAACTTTCCCTTGATGGTGCCGGCCCAATAAAATAAGCCTCATCAGCATACCTGACATGCATGGCTTTACGGTCGGCTTCTGAATAAACACCTACAGTCACCAATCCTAATTCCCGGCATGATCTCATTACACGAAGCGCAATTTCTCCCCTGTTTGCAATGAGTACTTTTCTTATCATATCATCTTTTTATTAAAATATCATTTGTGAACAGATTCACAATCAACCGATTAATTATAAAATTAGAGACGAAATTAGAAATATATGGTAAAATGACAAAAATAAATATGTTAATGTTTTATAAAAGCCCGTTTCCTTGTCTGGGAATTAACCCCGGTATTTAAGATTTTTCCGATATTTGCAGACGAACCCTGTTACCTGGTATGAATCGCATTTCCATTTTTCTTCTTGTTCTTTTGTTTTCCGTTTCACTGCTTTCCTGCAAACATCATGGAGAGTCTAAACAGGCTTTGATAAAAAACGATTCCACCATCTTTCGGCTCAATGAAAAAGCAAGGCATGATTCATTGTCTGCTGAGTTGGATCATTTTCTCAACGATCCCTGTTTCACGGGTGCTATCATAGGATATACCATATATGACTTTTCAAAAGGATTACAGGATCTGCTGTTCGATCACAATGCTGCACTGGGAATGGTTCCGGCTTCCACGCAAAAGATACTGACTACAGCAGCTGCCCTGGAGATCTTCGGGGAACCTGTTTACCAGGAAGTCACAGTGACAAATCTCAACAGTATCAACTGGCGTGCGAACCGGTTATTGCAGAAAATCGGCCAGCTGAAATACGGGAAATATGATTTCCTTCATGGATCACAGGCAGTAATGGAATACTGGAGATCCAAGGGAATAGATGTTTCAGGACTTTACATGTGTGATGGCAGCGGACGATCGCATGATAATATCGCCAGCCCGAGACAATTAGCAGATGTTCTTTACAAGATGACAACGTCTCCTGTTTTCCAGGTCTTTTATAATTCACTTCCATTGGCCGGAATCTCCGGAACAATGCATAAATGGCTGATTGGAAGCAACGGCGTAGGCAGGATCAGGGCCAAGACGGGTTCCCTCGAAGGTGTCAGAAGCTATGCCGGTTATGTAAGTACGATAAGTGGGAAAAAACTTATTTTCACGCTGATCATAAACAATTACAATTGCACGACAAAAATCCTCAAGCAGCGTGTTCAGGATTTCATGCTCGGGATGGTCAATCTCTGAATGATCTTCATTTACATTTTATTGCATTCTCCCTATCATTGAAATTCATGATAAAAAACATCTTTTCTCTTCTGAGAGATCAGACAAAAGCCTGAAATTCGTATAGTTTTTTGTAAACCGTACTATCTTCAAGAAGACCGAAATGGGTGCCACGTTCAACGATCTGGCCGTCTTGAAGCACTATGATTTCGTCGGCAAATTGTATCGTTGAAAGCCTGTGTGCAATAACGATTGAAGTCCGGTTTTTCATCAGATTTTCGAGTGCTTGTTGCACCAGCCTTTCTGACTCAGTATCCAATGCCGAAGTAGCTTCATCAAGTATCAGGATCGGCGGGTTCTTAAGCACGGCACGCGCAATACTTAACCGCTGACGCTGTCCTCCTGAGAGTTTTGTTCCTCGGTCACCGATAGTGGTATAATACCCATCCGGCATTTTTTCAATAAACTCATGTGCATTTGCTACTTTGGCAGCAGCGATAACATCTTCCTCACTCACATTGACCATCCCGAAGGCAATGTTGCTAAAGATCGTATCATTAAATAGTATCGTTTCCTGGGATACAATTCCCATCAATCCCCTAAGGTCTTCAATGACCAGGTTGCGGATCAGAATGCCATCTATAAGGATCTCACCTTCCGAACAATCATAAAAACGGGGTAAAAGATCTACCATTGTTGATTTTCCGGCCCCGGAAGGTCCAACTATGGCAATGGTTTTTCCTTTTGAAATTGTAAGCGAGAAATCTTTAAGCACATTCTCCTTTTCATACCGGAAATTGACGTTACGATATTCAATTTCCCTGATAAAATCTTTTTTACTTACGGCGCCCGGTATTTGTTCTATCACTTCTGGCGCAACCAATACCTGCGAGATCCTGTCAACGGAAGCGGCTCCTTTTTCAATATTATAGTACGCTTGTGTGATGGATTTAGCCGGGGGCATTAATTGTGAGAAAATACCAAGATATACAAGGAAGGCCGCAGCATCCAACAGATTACCCTTGGTGAATACCAGATTCCCTCCATACCAAAGTACAATGGTCACGACCATTACACTTAAGAATTCACTGAGAGGAGAGGCAAGGTCACGCTTGCGGTAAAGTCGGATCATCAGTCTCGTGTATTCCTGATTGATCTTTTTAAACCTGTTATCGGCAAAATTGATGGCGTTAAACGCCTTGATGATCCTCAACCCCGAGATCGATTCTTCAATCATGGACAGGATAAATCCCATTCTCTTCTGGCTTTTGTCAGAAGTGCGTTTCAGACTTTTTCCGATGCGACCTATGAAAAGAGCACTGACCGGCAACAGGATAAGGACAAAAATCGTAAGGGGAGGACTGATGACAAACAATGTGACAATGTACGCTATCATCGTTATAGGATCACGAAAGGCCATTTCCAGTGAACTCATGATTGACCATTCCACCTCCTGAACGTCGTTTGTCATCCTGGCAATGATATCGCCTTTTCTCTGTTCATTATAATAGGACAGTGGCAGGATAAGTACTTTTTTATAAAGGGCATTTCTAAGGTCCTTCACAACACCATTTCTCACAACCGCAAGAAAATACATCGCCATGTAACGGAAAAAATTCTTTAAAAAGAAAAGGATTATGATAATGAGACCAATATAAATGAGAATCCTGCTGTTCCCATAGATATGGATCATCTTGCCCGATTCGTAATAGAAGTTATCCTTTAGTGAATTGAAGTTCGTCCAGACCAGTGGAGGCGCTGTTTTCGGGATCTCCATCTGGTTGAACAACATTTGCAGGACCGGGATGAAAAGAGTAAAAGATACCAGCGAGAAAAATACGGCAAAGATGTTAAAAAGAACATTCAGGAAAGCATACCACCAATATGGGCCTGCATAGCGTAGTATTTTAAAGAAATTCCTCACCGTTGCAAAGGTAAAATTTTCTCTTTTGAATTAAAAAAGAAAGAAACACCGGGAGATAATAAAATTGCATGATCCCGGGAAAAGGAATAGAATTAATAGGTTTGTAACAGTACGGAAGTTATTCTCCCGTGATGTTTGCATAGAGTTCCATGATCTCTTTTTTAAAACGGGGTGGCGCTTCCAGATAGCCCCATCCGTTTTCGAGAATTTCTATGCTGCCGAACACGGAATCTGATACCGGGACAATTCCGTAAGGTATATTTTTTTCTTTCAGGATCTCCTCCATTTGTTCAGCTTCAAATTCATTGTTAAGATCAAGGATTTTTTCAAAGTCTTCCATTTGCTGAGTTTTATTTGGGTCCAGGGCTTGCCCTGGGGTTCATACCCGTGATTTATCATGATTATTATTCTTTACCTGAAGTGGAATTTATCGTGCACTTAAGTGATGAATACAATTCTCAAATGTACTACAAAATAAGAATAAATCCAATAGATAAAATGTAGACTTTTTTTGGACAGGTCAACAGGTCATTCTTCTATTCTTATATTCCTGGATTCTTTTCACCTCATTAACCCTATTTTAATTTTACCTGAACCTTTGGTATTCTTCGTATTCCTTTCGTTTTCTTATCATTTGGAACTGAAAATAAAAATGAATAGTTAAATAATTCCCATTCTCCCCACCCAAATTTTCGGAAAAACAGGAAAAGCACCTTGATTTTAAGCAAAAAATTCCCAACCTGGCACACCTCACCCTGCCAGAAATCTTAGCTTTAAAAAATTTATCCTGGATTTTACACTGCGGACTTTTTCAGACTCTTCACTCTTCACTCTTCACTTGTCCGCGTCACGCGTCACGCGTTACGACTTTTCTAAATACTATCAACGACCACCGCCTCCTGCACGACATTCCCCACAAAATCAACAACGCGTACCACAACCTTGCTATCTTTATAGGATGGATTCATTACAGTAGTCTTATAGACCCATTCCATGTATTCTGATGATGACCTCGCAAAAGCAGGGCCACTCTCAATAATTTGTCCCAGAATATTCAATATAGTCACAATGACTGCTTCAAACTTGAACCTGTCCCGGGCCGAAATTCTTATCTCATTCCCCGGAAGTCCCTTGTAGTCCTTCAGATCAATGGTCTGAACCTTTGGTTTCGACATAAAATCAGAAATAGCCGCATTCCAGATACTCTGGTACATTTTCTTCTTCTTTCTGTAATATTCGCATTTCTTTGGATCATTCAGGACCATCTTGCCATAAATAGTAGCAGCGGCAAAACGCTTCATGTTAGCTTTCTGTGCCTTACTTTTTACCACTCTCGAGCAATCCGGGCGCTTTGACATGATCGACTTCCCTCTGCACCACCTTAAAACGACATTTCCCACTCTTCCACGGTAGGTTTTCGTTAACACATTATCATTTGATATTGCCATAATCTAATCGGGTTTTTATGAAAGTGCATAAAGGTAATAAATAAAAACACAACATGCAATATCCAACTATCTTTAAGGTAACTTATTCCACTATATTCCACTCTTTTCCAACTTAAACCGAATAATGTGTTAAAATTATTTTTTTCGTACCATATTATTTAGAATTTTGGATATTTATTAAAGATTGTTTTATTTTGCATATTAGGCCCGGAATTTAAAAGTACATAATATCGCTATCAAGTATTGTACGTGTTTAACTAAATTTATTCCCTATGAAAACAAAAAGAACGCTCGTTTTGATCTTATTGGTCATTTCCGTGAGTGCCAGTGCACAATCAATTTATTTACGTGGTGGCCTTGGCATTGCGATCTGCACTGCACCGCATATGATTTATCAAAGCACGACCGGTAGCGGTGAATCCGAGCCAACCATTGAATCCAAGCGGGGCGGATTAGGCACCGGAATGCCATTTCTTGTTGCAGCAGGATATAATCTGAGCGATAATTTTGCCGTAGAACTTGGGGTCGATTATTTCCTTGGATTTAATACAAAGTGTGTAAACACAGATGGAAGTTACTCAGGTACCATCAAGAATTCCGGTTCTATGCTCGCTCTCGTACCTGCATTTGTGATGAAGTTCGATCTTGATAAATTCAAGCCCTATGCCCGCCTTGGCATCAAAGTCGGTGTATGGAATACTGCAAAAACCAAAGAAACCGAAACTGGCCCGGATGAGGATTTAAACCGCATTTCAAAAGATTATGGTGGAATAGCTATTGGTGCTCAGGCTGCAGCTGGAGTAGAATATGCTTTAAGTGATCTTCTGTCACTTTTTGGAGAGATCAATCTTGATGGGATCAGCTATGCTCCTACAAAAGGGAAATTCACAAAGTTGACGAATAATGGAGTAAATGAACTCAGTAACATGACAACCAAGGAGAAAACATGGCTTTATGTGAAAAATCTGGATGAATCACAATCTATTCCAGACAGCGATCCGGATAAAGAAACGAAAGTCAACTACTCTTTTGCAAACGTAGGTTTAATTGTTGGCGTAAAAATCAATCTGGGGAAATAGGGTCAGGATCACAGGTTCATTTTCTGAATTTCAAGTAAACACGCCGTCTCCATCTCCATCCTGGAAGGCAGGATCAGGAAGATCAAGCGTTTTGGGAATAAAATAAGGCCTGAGGATCTTTTTCCTGAATAGAAATGGTGAAGGGATCTCTTTGATCTTTTTCGATAATTCAGGATGAAATACTGTCAGCATATTAAGCTGATAATCAAGCATGGTGTTGAATAAAAACTTTACTAATGAAAATTCCATGCCACTTGAAAAAAACACATAGGGAACAGTGAGATGATTATCCCTGATCGATAGCATAAGAAATGCACTCACCCTGTTATTTTCATCACGGAATTCAACCTGCTGGTAAAAAAAACATCTTGAGACTGAAGAAAAATAGTAACGCTTGCTTTCCGGATTCTCTTTATCTTCCAATATCCATGGATAGCCTGTGATCCATTCCAGCTCAGGTCTCCCCCTTTTTAGCAGGGACGACTGGTTAACGTCATTGATCAATTCTTCTGCCTCAGGACTGATCTTTTCTACATATTCATAACTAATGGCTGGATCCATTTTATAACCAGGGTAAAAAACCAGTCGAATTGCATTTATAATGTTCAAAATGAAATCAAGGATCTGAAGAGGCAATTTGATCCTGGCGAAGATACCTCCCTTTGGTGGCAGGACCTCTGCAAGGTTGAACCTGAGATAGCCCCGAATTCCGCCCCGGATAACCTGAGCATTAAAGTGACCTGTCCGTTCATAATTCTTCAGGACGCCTGGCGTCATATTTGTCATCATGGTGGTATAATCCCATTCCTTTATTGTCAGATCTATCAATTGCCCTGCTATATTCTTTCCCCTGAACCGGGGATCGACCCAGATACAGGAAAGCCATGCCATTCGCTTCCATTCCCCTTGATAAAAGATCTTGTCTGGTAAAGCGCCCAGATACCCGATAACTTCATCATTTTCAAAGGCGACAAATAAGATCTCGTCAGAAGAAGCAGAACGCGGGTTATTAGCATAGGAAAGTGCCCGGTGTTTTGTTATAGGGATATGTTTCAGCTTTGAAAATTGATCCGAAGAAACAAATTCAAGAAGGTTACCTGTTGTATAAATCCTGATCTCCATCTGCTATCGCCTGATCAAATTTTTACCAAAGATAGCTTTAATCATATAATAAAGATATTCCGTTCCCAGGATCTGTTTTGCATCCAGGGAAGTCCCTTCAAACGCGATCCTCTGAATATTTCTCCTGATTGAATCTTGCTTGAGTCCTGCACCTCCGAATGTCAGTTGGGCCAGGGGTTGTAAGGGGTCAAAAATGATGTCAAAGAAAGTCTTTTTAACCCCGTGATCGGTGAAAGGAAATGCAAATACTTTTTCCCTGATCCCGAATTTTCCTGATACCATGCTTATGCTTTCAGCTGTCTGTCTGATTTGTTCTTTTTCATCAATGAACCTGTATTCAGGATGATCGATACTGTGTGCCCCGAAGGTAAATCCCTGTTGAATGAGTGAGGAAATTTGTGCTGAGTCCATGTAAGGACGCTGTTTCAGAAGAAACTCATTAAAATCAATGTTCACAATTGAAGCCAGTTCATCCAGGACATCCCTGGTTTTATAAGAAACCTCTAGTAATCCGCGATAATCATGAGTTAAGGGAAGATGATTTTCAAGGAACCATTTCTCAATTGCATCTTTTTTTCCTGCCAGATCTTTGTCGCTTTGAAGCTTATCGATCAGGAGGCTTGCCTTGTAACGGTAAAAAAGATCAGTATTATCGATAAATCCTGAATTCAGGAAACATACTGCCGGTATTCCTCTCTGCCGGAGAATGGGGGTAGCCACATCATGAAATTCACGCAATCCATCATCAAATGATAATAGAAAAGAGTTGCCGGGCAACTTGCGGCCATTGTCAATAAAATCCAGAAAGTCTGAAATCCCGATAGGTTTGTAATGCCTCAGGAGAAAGTCAAGATCATGAATAAACTCATCTACTTTCCTTGTCCTGTAAAGATGCTTCACATGAGGGATGTCATCATCTGAAACAAGATGATAAAAGGGGAAAATAATTCTTTTCCCTGTGATCCTTATCAATAAGTTCAGGGGTAAAAGCTGTGCTACTGATGGTAACACCTGAAAAGCTAATGAACGCGAAGCCTTCATTCTGTTTTTTATGATTGCCGGCAGCTGACTCTTTTCCCTCGACAATTCACGAATTTCTTTCCCACCCGACAAATACCGGCAATGCAGTCTTGGTTGATTGTATAAAGCAAAGATAGTAATTTTGCTAATGCTGATATTGGGTCTGATTACTAGGCCAGGATATTACTTATTGTCATGATTTCAATAGCATTACAAACTTTATGAACTTTATAAACTTTACAAACTTCTTTCTATTGATGAATTAGTTACCTTTGTTTTATGGAATCTACAAGACAACAAAAAATTGCACGCCTGATCCAGAAGGATCTCAGTGCGATCTTCCAGGAACAATCACGCAATCATTTCATTGGTTCTCTTATCACTGTCACCAAGGTAAGCGTCACTAAAGACCTTTCACTGGCAAAGGTATACCTGAGCCTCTTTGCAACAAAAGACAAACCTGCATTGCTTGAAATGATCCGGACACGGACAAGGGAGGTACGACATGACCTGGGTACACGGGTTCGCAACCAATTGCGCGTGATCCCTGATCTTCAGTTTTTTCTCGACGATTCCCTGGATTATATTGACAATATTGATCATCTTCTGAAAGATAATTCCTGATCTGCACAAAACAATCCAAAACCTATGCAGTACGATCCTATTAAAAAAGTACTGGGGAATATTTTCAATAAAACCCCGTTCCTTCGCATATTTTTTTATAAACTCCTGGATATTCTTCTCCTGCGTACCTGGCATGTGAAAAAAGAAATCCGCATATGGGGTAAAACCCACAAGGGAAAACAACAAATCCTGGATGCCGGTTCAGGTTTCGGACAGTACTCATTTTTCCTGTCAGGAAAAAATAAAGACTGGTCAGTTGAAGCCGTAGATGTTAAAGTGGAACAAATAGCTGACTGTACTGCTTTTTTTTCAAGAATCGGCCGGGTCAATGTCAGGTTTGGGCTTGCGGACCTGACAATTTACGATCGTCCCGGTACTTTTGACCTCATCCTTTCTGTCGATGTCATGGAACACATAGAAGAAGATGAAAAGGTTTTCCGGAATTTTTATAGTTCTCTTGCTCCGCAAGGGACATTATTGATTTCGACTCCTTCCGATCAGGGAGGTTCTGATGTTCATGATCATGGGAAAGAGACTTCCTTCATTGAAGAGCATGTCCGTGATGGATATAATATCAATGAAATACAGGAAAAACTGAAAAAAGCCGGTTTTTCCAAAACTCAAGCCCACTATACTTATGGAAAGCCAGGTCAGATTGGTTGGCGGCTTTCCATGAAATACCCCATCCTGATGCTGAATACTTCAAAGCTGTTTTTTATCATTCTTCCATTATATTATCTTGTGACTTTCCCTTTTGCACTCCTTTTTAACTGGATGGATTTGACAATGCAGCATAAATCTGGTACAGGACTGATCGTAAAAGCCTATAAATAAAACAACCGCGTGAATTTCCCATTATATATAGCACGGCGGTACCTGGTTTCAAAAAAAACCCACAACATTATCAATATCATTTCCGGAATCTCTATTGCCGGTGTCATGATATGCACAACTGCACTGATCATAGTCCTCTCTGTTTTTAGTGGATTCGAGAGGCTGGTTATTTCTCTTTTCAATGCATTTAATCCTGACGTGGCAATAACACTGAAAGAAGGAAAAACCTTTGATTCAACGATGCTCTCGGAAGATAAGCTCAGGAAAATACCAGGTGTGATGTACCTGACAGAAGTTATTGAAGAGAATGCCCTGGTCAAATACAAAGACAAGCAATACATTGCAACTATAAAAGGGGTGAGTGAGGATTATGCAAAAATGTGTGGTCTTGATACCATGATGACGGAAGGAAAATTTCTGTTACAGGATGGAGATCGTGATTTTGCTGTATTGGGTTATGGGGTCGCTTATTACCTTGGCGCTAATCTTGAGGACTACGTAAATCCGATATCTATTTATGTTCCCAGACGGAATGCCAGTTTTTCAGGTGGATTCAGTAATGCCTTTAATAATGAGGTGATCTTCCCTTCGGGATTTTTTTCTGTACAGCAGGATTTCGATATCAAATACGTGATACTTCCTTTGCGTTTTGTAAAAAAACTACTGGAATATGACAAGCAGATTACAGGGCTGGAAATTGGTATCGCCAAAGGAGCTGATGTTGAAAGGATCCAGCGACAGATATCTCAGTTGACCGGGAATAAATTTTATGTCAAAAACCGTTATCAGCAACAGGCACTCCTCTACAAGATCATGAAATCGGAAAAATGGGCGATCTTCCTCATACTTACATTCATTCTCATCATAGCCACTTTTAATGTGATAGGATCTTTGTCGATGCTGATCCTCGATAAGAAACGTGACATTGCCGTTCTTCAATGCCTGGGAGCAAGCCAGACAAAAGTGAAGAGGATCTTCATGGCCGAGGGATTATTGGTTTCATTCATTGGTGCCGCGGGGGGATTGATACTGGGTGGCATTACCTGCTTATTGCAACAAATGTATGGTTTTGTAAAACTCGGTTCACCTAACAGTACTTTCGTGGTCAGCGCTTATCCTGTTCACATGCAGGTTCAGGACTTCATCTTTGTTTTTATTACAGTCCTGCTGATCGGGAGTCTTGCAACCTGGTACCCGGTATTCAACATCCGCAAGATAGAAACGCATATACTCAATCAGCGTTTCTGAATTACATTATTCCCGGACAACTTTGACTTATCTTAAGAGTCTGTAATACAGATCAGCGAATTTGGTATCTTTGGATGTTTCGTTTTTCAATCTGATTTTCAATTTTCATCAATGGGAAAAAAGGCTGCTTTTTTTCGACAAGAAAAACTTTTTCTGTTCTTTTTCCTGGGTTTTATGATATTTTCCGGGACAATTTTTGCAGGTGAAATTCTTGTCAACAATGGTACTACGGAATTCAGGATCACTGCAAAGTCCTATCAGTCACTTTCTTTTTCCACAACCATCTCTTCGGTCCAGTACCGGGATATTCAAACAAAATCTGGTCCTTTCAATGAGATTTTTATCACAGGCTACGGTTTCAATAATAAGGTAGGTGACCCGAAACTTCCCGTTTTTCATGAGCTAATTGAAACCCCTCTGAAAGCTGGATTTTCAATCATCATAAGAGATGAGAAATTTAAGGAATATGATCTTTCTGCTCTTGGGATCAATAATCTGATTATTCCTGCCCAGGCACCGGTACCCAAAAACATCACTGATCCTGACCAAATCCCATTTATTCAGAATGTTGCAACTTATAAGATGGATCAATGGCTTGGTGGGCCGATAGTTAAAATCACGCCAATCGGGATCATGCGGTCATTAAACCTTGCCAGATTGGACATTTCACCGGTTTGGTATAATCCTGTGACAGGTAAGATACGGGTTTATGAACAACTTGATATTACCATCACGTTTACAAATCCTGATATTTCTTCTACAATTCTGCTTAAAAAGCAGTCCTGGTCTCCCTATTTTCTTAACCTGTATGCAAGAGTCGGGAATTACATGCAAATACCTGACAGCCTGATCACAATTGCTCCTGTGACCTATGTCATAATTGCGGATCCGGCCTTTCATGATGCACTCCGGTCATTTATATCCTGGAAAAAGAAAAAAGGATTCAATGTGATAGTAGGTTACACCAATAATCCGGCTGTAGGAACGACTACATCCTCCATAAAGAATTACCTTCAGGGCCTTTATAATAATCCACCCACAGGATACCAGAAACCTGGTTTTGTGCTTTTTGCAGGAGATATCGGGCAGATACCAACATGGACAAGTGATGGCCATCCTACTGACCTCTACTATTGCGATTATACCGGTGACAATATTCCTGATGTTTTTTACGGAAGGTTTGCAGCACAAAATGTGACCCAGCTGCAGGCTTATATTGACAAAACTCTTGAATATGAGCAGTATACAATGCCTTCGGATGCATTTCTCGGGTCAGTGACCATGGTTGCCGGTGCCGATCCTACCTATGGTCAGCTTTACGGGAATGGACAAATCAATTATGGAACTTCCAATTATTTCAATGCAGCGCATGCAATTTTCTCAAATACTTATCTTCAACCTGAACCTACGGGAGGAAATTATGCGCAGGATATCCATCAGAATATTTCTGATGGAGTTGCATTTGCCAATTATACGGCTCATGGCAGTGAAGAAGGATGGGCTGATCCTGAATTCCTCATCTCCGATATTGACTCACTGCAGAATAATCATAAATTTTGCCTGATGATCGGGAATTGTTGTCTGACTGCCAATTTCAGCATTGATTGTTTTGCCAAGGAGGTGACCCGGACCGCACAAAAAGGAGCCCTGGGTTATATTGGATGTTCCGATTATTCATATTGGGATGAAGATTTCTGGTGGGCCTGCGGATACAAGACTGTCACGACAAACCCGGTCTATGATCCCCAACACCTGGGAGCTTATGATGGTACCTTCCACGACCACGGAGAAAATCTCTCACAATGGTTTGTGACCATGGATCAGATGGTTTTTGGTGGGGATCTTGCCGTGGAGGAATCTTCCTCTGGTTTAAAACAATACTATTGGGAAACCTATAACCTTATGGGGGACCCTTCACTCAGTGTATATTATTCTGTCCCGGAACCGGTTGCAGCCTCTTACCCTGACTCTGCAGTCGTCGGGATATCCACGCTGACAGTCACGACAGAACCTTATGCATATGTTGCCCTTTCAATTCATGATACTACTCTTCTTGCGGCCAAATGCGCTGATACATCCGGGATTGTTTACCTTACATTTAATCCGTTGACTTCTATCGATTCTTTGTGTATTGTTATCACAAAACAAAACCGGAAACCGCATATCGGATCTATCCATGTTGTACCTGCAGCAGGGCCTTACGTGGTGCTATCGACTTATACCATAAATGATTCACTCGGAGGAAATAATGATCATCTCGCGGATTATGGTGAATCGATCCTGCTGAATGTCACTTTGAATAACATCGGCAACCAAAACACATCAACTATGACGGGTACTCTGTCAACCAGTGATACAAATATTACAATAACATCCGGATCTTTTAATTTCGGTAAGATAACAGCAGGAGGAATGAAAACAGGGAAGAATGCTTTTTCACTGACAATCCATCAATATGTACAGGATCAGCATCAGGTTATTTGTAACCTTAATCTGACAGATGATACAAATACTTGGAATTCAACCCTGATCATGATTTTGAATGCTCCTGTTCTGGCAGTCAATTCTGTCACTGTGCTTGACCCTTTACCAGGAGGCAATAACAACGGGGCTCTTGATCCCGGTGAATCAGCAAGGTTGAGAATCTCCATTTCCAATACCGGGCATGCCTCTTGTTCCAATGCCATTGCACACTTGACAGCCCCATCATTCTATGCACCTTATATTATAGTGCCCAATACCAGCTATTATTTGGGCAATCTTGGCAGTGGCATCTCTGATTCTTCTTATTTTCCGGTCACAGCTAACGGGATCACACCGCCAGGAACGGTGGTGAGCCTCAATTTTATAATAACAGGAGGCGAAATAAATCAATACTCTGCCCTGGATACGATTAATCTTACAATAGGACAGATACCCCAATATGACATGGGGAACGATACCACGATAACTTGTGCGGGTAAATTTTATGATTCAGGAGGTCCTGACGGCAATTACAGTGATAATGAAAACTACATTTATTCCTTTCTGCCCGGAACTCCAGGCGCAATGATCAAGGTTGTTTTCAATGCATTTGATGTCGAGGAGGACACTAATTGTAATTATGATTGGCTGAAGATCTTCAACGGACCTGACATCTCTTCTCCCATGTTTGGAAAGTATTGTGGTTCAACTATTCCCGGACCCTTTGTCAGTACTGCTGGACCACTGACTTTCCAATTCAGTTCAGACAATAGTGTAAATTTAGCTGGATGGGTGGCCGATATATCTTGCATTGGCGGTCCCCTTAACCTGGTTGCTGATGGATTTCCGGCAAATGTTTGCCAGGGCAGTTCTTCTCAATTGGTTGTAATTCCCAGTGGCGGTTCGGGAAATTATTCTTATCAATGGAACCCTGTAACTTACCTCGATGATCCTGCAAGCAGTACCCCTGTCTCAACACCACTATCCAGTATCTCCTATACAGTCACGGTTTATGATGGTTATTCATCTCTGACCTCAGGAGATGTGACGCTCAATGTAGATCCAGTGCCATCTGCACCAACCATCATTTATCATGACGGATCGCTGATCTCCAATTCCTCCACAAATCAATGGTACCTGAACGATTGTATGATCCCTGACGCAACAGATCCAGTCTTTACTCCGGTCGCCTCCGGGGTTTATTATGTGACTGCAAGAGACACGATAACAAGCTGTCAGTCATTACCTTCCAACAGGATATATTATCCAAATACAGGAATCGATCAGCCAGGATTTGACAATATGGTCAGTGTTTATCCAAACCCGTTCATGGAGACTATTTTCATTTCTTATTACTTAGCAGAGACAGGCACTGTCAGGATCTCACTCTTTGATGCACTTGGAAAGGAACTCAGGATAGTACAGGATGATAAGAAACAAACTGCCGGGAAGCATATGAGTGAAATGACTGCAGGAACACTTAAAAACGGTCTTTATATTTTGAAAGTTCAGACCCCTGATTATACCATTATAAAAAGGATCTTACTACTGCAATAATTTTATTTCTGCTTTCTTAATCGTAGAAAGTTAATGATCTTCTCTAATGATAACATTCACTGGTAGCTTTTATTGAGGGATCACTCTCTTCTTTACTACCTGAAGAATCTCTTTTGTATTTGAGTTAGATACAAATGCAAGTATCCAGCAATTTTTTGCTACCCATGCAGTATTGATCGATATGGAAAATTTACCCATGTATACAAGTGAAGGATCCACCGAAGCAGTAAGTATCTCGCCATAGCTTCCGTTAACAGCTTCCCGGAGTACATCCCTGAAATTATAATTAGGAATAACTGTATTGGCACTGTCCTGGGCTGAAATAATATTATCCTCCATCACGCATACCGTGATGTTATAGGAGCCGGGTAGTGTCTGCAGAAATTTAGAATATACCAGTGATCTTACAGCCCTTGAAGTAGAATCATAGGAATTGATCATTATCATAATCATCTCGGGAGACTGATTTATAACACTTGCAATATCTGTGACCCATTCTGATGAGGCCACCACCTGCTGACCGTTAAATTCTTTCCGGTCGATCATTCCAGATGGATATGCAATGATCTGAAAGTCATTATTCCATTGATTTCCTGCATCAGTCCTGAAATCTGCCGAGAATTCCCCTGTGCCGGGGAGGGCATAATAACCTGCATGAAAAGCCAGTACAATCAGCTTGCCATTATAAACTGCTTCCTGGTTGTGTGCAATGGCTGCTGCTGCAGGGCAATTCTGGCAAGTATGCCCTGTATAATCTTCCAGCAGAACTCTTTTAACCTGTATTGCCGTATCCAAATCTATTAGGGTGTCCACGATATCACCATGTTTAGCCAATGCATAAGGCGTACTGATCTTATCACAGGAAGAATACATGAGACTAAACAGGGCGACTATTATCAATAATGTTTTAACAGATCTCATAAGTGAATATAATTAAAATGCGACCAATGCTTCATTCATAATTCTTAAAAGCTGCTTGTAACTGTTAATGTCAGGCCACTTGCAGCCGGAACGTATCTGCAAACTCCTCCCACACAAAGAATCCCTGCCCTCTGACGTCCATAAGATAATGAAATTCTTGAGCTATTGTAAGTATAACCTGCGCTGACAAGGTAATAGTGCAATTGCTGTTGTATATCTGCGTTGCCATAATTCCATTGATCCTGAACTGAGAAGAACCATTTCGGGGCGATCGTGAATTCAAGAAGTCCTGCCGCCCAATTCCCTTTGTCCTGAGCTGTCCATAGTCCCTGAAATTCAGCTCTGATGGAATAGACATAGGTGATGTTGTAAGTAATATCGGCAACACCAATATTAGAATGAATCAATCCATAATCAGTTGCGTGACCTTGTATCACTTCCATGTTATAAATCTGGCTCAGATAAGTGAAGATCCCTTTCCATTTTTTACTGAATTTCTTGTCGATCTCAATGTTAAAATCCTGGTAATAAACCTGATGCCCCGGATTAAAGAAATCGGTTTTATATCCTAATGTACCTGGTCTGCTCAATGCCATCCCATTAATAGCATTTACATAGATGGAGTCTTTTGACAGAGCAGTAACCTTTGAAAAATTAGCAGCAAGAGTCAGGCCGGATTTTCCTCCTAAGGGAGTATTACGTTTAAACGTATAGGTCACAGTGCCGGCATAGGCAAACTCCCCATCCGGCTGGGTTGCATATGGATACATGGCTGCCAGGGCATAGGTATGTTCTTTGGTGATATCAGGCAGATAATTAATATTAAGCTGATTATCGGTAACAAGCCGGTCCGACTTGTAACTCATGTTGTCAATGATCTTGAGAGCTCCAACGATACCAAGGCCTTTTTGTGAATAAGACAGTGTACTGAAAAGTCCATTCCCATCCTTGTAAATAAAATTATTCATGGCTGATGGATCATTGATCTTATGAGCATATTCCGTGTAAAAATTTACTCCTCCAACATTCAGATTCACCCTGCCACTGTATGTAGCAACGTTTTCAGGCAATTTCATAGTATAAATCAATGTATCGACCAGAATATCTGTGGTTTTTCCGCTCTGGTAATCACTTACAAAGTTACCTCCGAATGAAAACTTGGTCTTTGCATCTTTAAGCCCTGAAAAAAGATCATTCAGGAAGATGTCAATATCTCCTCCTTTAACGATACCCCGGTCACTGCTGGTATAGGGATCCCAAAAATTACGCTGAACACCCCAGAGACCTTTCAGGGTGATGCCTGCCACCGGTGTGAATTTAATCCTTATTCCTCTCAGTGAATTATCATAACCCAGTGTCCAGTCCTGCCATGTCCTTAAAGCCAATCCATTCCCGAACTGATCGTAAAAATTCCCGGCTGTTATCTCAAGTTTATCATTTTTATAATTCAGGTACCAGTAAGGCACCCCATATCCCTGAAAACGGACATCATACCCAATCAGGGGAGGCAGATAGGCTTCAAAACGCATCCCGGCTGAAAAATTCTTCAGCGAATAATTGATCTCCGTGAAACCATTCATACGGGCAAGCTGTCCATTCAGTGAAGAATCCGTAATTCCCATCTTGGTGTCCTTCATATAATACTGGGCATCAGCTTCAAAACTTCCACTAATCTGGCTTTCTTTGAAGATATCCTGGGCATTCGCTAAAAACGGAACAAGAAAGAAAACGATAATAAGGTTGGGAAAAAGAGTGTAGATTTTTTTCAAGGCCTCTAAAATTATGAGTTTATAATCAGGTTTCCTGGCCAGTGAGATTATTTTATCTCTTCACCGTTCTTAATCTTTTTAATAATTTCGATCAGGTCACGCTCAGAACCTTCGGCAAAGGAAGTATGCTGCCAGACGATCTCCCGTTTACCATTGAGTACAAATGTCTGGGGGATGGGGCCGACATTCATTGCCCGCTTAAAATCACCATTCTGATCGAGGAGAACAATGTAATCCCAGTTCTTCCCGTTGACAAACGGGGCAACGAGGGAAGACGACCGTGGATCGTCAATCGAAACAGCATATAATTTAACGCCGGTCACCTCCTGCCAGTAAGCATAAACATCTGCAATGGTCGTGAGTTCTTTTACACATGGCTTGCACCAGGTAGCCCAGAAGCTAATAATAATGGGCTTTCCATCATTTTCAATCTTTGAAGTATTGAAGGGATTTCCCTTTATATCTTTGATATCTATTGAAGGAAGAGGCCGGTTTTTTACTAATGTAGTTTGCTGGGAAAAGCCAAAACCGGTAATCATAAGACACACAAGAAGACATGCAAATTTTCTCATAAAATGATAATTATGGATGATTGTTAAAGAAAGCGCAAAAATACATATTTTCAGGAAATAAAAACTTCAAGAATCCGGGATTCCATCAATGGGGAAAGGAGGACTTTTTCTGCCACAGCAGGGATTAATAAAACCTCTCCTTTTTTCAGGACCTCGGGTGATGATCTCCATTCAACCGTTAACTTTCCATCAACACAGACATAGATTACAAAAGAATCCAGCTCAGAGTAGTCCTTCCTGATGGCTTTATCGAAAGAAAGGATCTGTGTTGTAAAATGAGGAGTGGAAACCAAAGATTCAGTTTGATTCACCACTTTTCTGTATTTAATGCTGTATGAGTCAGGTAAATTAAAATCAATGGCCTCAAGGGCAAGTTCCTGATGAAGCTCACGGGCATTTCCCTTTTCATCCACACGCCCCCAATCATATATCCGGTAGGTGATATCAGAGGTCTGCTGAATTTCTGCCAGGAGTATACCCGGGCCTAAAGCATGAACACGACCGGCAGGGATGTAGAACACATCTCCCTTGTGGGCTTTTTCAAAATTAAGGATCTCAATGAGATTATTTTTCCCCAGGAAATCAAGATAGGTTTCAATGTCCAGTTTCCTGTTGAATCCGTTGATGATCTCTGCCTCAGGTTCTGCTTCCAAAATATACCACATCTCTGATTTCCCGTTCCCTATCCCACGCTTGGAAGCAAGCATATCATCAGGATGAACCTGGACTGAAAGTGAATCATTCGAGTCAATAAATTTAATCAACAACGGGAACTCATTTCCATAACGTTCATATGCAACCTCACCTACGAGATCTTCCATGTAAACCTCAACTAGTTCATTCAACTCGTTTCCCTTCAGGAACCCGTTTGCGACAGTCGTCTCATTACCGGGAACACTTGATAAAACCCATGCCTCCCCGCAATTGGGCAAGAGATACTTCATACCCAAAACGGTTTTAATCCTGTCACCTCCCCAGATCTTATCTTTAAACAGGGGCCTGAATTTCATCAGATAGAGCTCGTTCACTTTAAGACTGCTGAATTGATTTGAAGAATTCTGATTACTTTTGACCTATGAATGTGTAAAAGTAGTGTTTTTAGCAATTCTGAATTCAATCTGATGATCATTATAGGAATAACAGGCACCCTTGGTGCAGGCAAAGGCACAATTGTAGAATACCTTGTCAGTAAGAAAGGGTTTGCTCATTATTCGGTCCGGTCATTCCTGCTGGAAAAGATCAGGGAACAAGGTCTTCCCGAGAACCGTGACAGCATGTTCAACCTGGCTAATGAACTTCGTGCCATTCATGGTCCTTCCTATGTCACGGATCAGCTTTACAACCAGGCACTTGTCTCTGGAAAAAATTGCGTGATAGAAAGCATCCGGACTCCCGGAGAAGCTGATTCCTTAAGGAG
>Ga0181533_1000157_pt1 | contig 85759 bp, 64 predicted proteins | sample PEATcosm2014_Bin_45_FD_119772 | JGI IMG/M metagenome (GOLD analysis project Ga0181533, IMG submission 119772) | Peatland microbial communities from MTU Mesocosm Facility, Houghton, MI, USA - PEATcosm2014_Bin11_60_metaG | ecosystem: Environmental > Terrestrial > Soil > Wetlands > Peat | place... | reverse complement strand
GTCCTCTTCAAGTCCACTCCCGAGCAGGTCCGCATGATTCTGGTCGATCCCAAGCGCGTCGAGCTGGGCATGTACGAGGGCATTCCCCATCTCTTCACGCCCATCATCACCGAGCCCAAGCTGGCCGCCAACGCCCTGCGCAACGCCGTCAGCGAGATGACGCGCCGCCTCAAGCTGCTCGCCAGCCGCAGCGTCCGCAACATCGACCAGTACAACAAGCTCTTCGAGGGCGCCACGCCTTCGCTCTTCGACTCGGAAGAAGATCAGCCGCTGCCTTACATCGTCATCATCATCGACGAGCTCGCCGACCTGATGATGCTGGACCGCGCCAACGTCGAGGATTCCATCACGCGCCTGGCGCAAACGGCCCGCGCCGCCGGCATTCATCTCATCCTGGCCACGCAGCGGCCCAGCGTGGACATCATCACCGGCCTCATCAAAGCCAACATCTCTTCCCGCATCAGCTTCCGCCTGGCCACCAAGGTCGATTCGCGCACTATCCTTGACGCCAATGGGGCGGAATCCCTGTTGGGCCGCGGCGATCTGCTCTTCCTCCCTCCGCGAACCAGCCGCCTTCTGCGCCTGCACGCGCCCCTGGTCACCGAAACGGAAGTTGCCGCAGTCGTCGATTTCTGGAAGGCTCAGGCAGACGCCGATTATGTCCACGGCTTCCTCGAATCGCCCAAAGAGGAGATCGACGGCGCGGACGGTTCCGGCTCTGAGGCCGGCGAAAACGATCCCCTCTACGAAGACGCGCTCCGCCTGGTCTTTCAATTCCGCAAGGCCTCCACGTCGCTGCTCCAGCGCCGCCTGCGCATTGGCTACGGCCGCGCCGCCCACCTCATCGACCTGATGGAGAATGACGGATTAGTAGGCCCCGCCGACGGCCCCCGTCCCCGCGAGCTGCTCAAAGCCCCCGGCTGGCTCCAGGAAGTCGCATCCACCGTCAGCGAATAGCTAAGATTTGTCATCCTGAGCGAAGTAGGTCGAGTTCATTGTGACCTACGTAGTCGAAGGACCTGCATTTGTTCTTCGTAGTTTTGAAAGGGCATGACTTCAGTCGTGCCGCAAATGCATCACTGTAAGTGATAGCTGGCAGGGATAGGTTTCAACCTATTCATTTATTTCTGAGGTATGCATTTTCGTAGGACGATTCATCATGAAGATTGCATTTCTGGGATTGGGACAGATGGGCGCACCGATGGCGCTGCGGTTGCTCGCTGCCGGTCACGACATAACGGTCTGGAATCGCTCGCGTGCGCGGGCCGATGCGTTGGCGGCTCAAGGCGCGACCATTGCCTCCTCGCCCGCCGAGGCTGTCCGCTCTGCCGAAGCGGCTCTCACCATGCTCTTCGACGATGCGGCCAACGAAGCGGTTCTCTTCGGCCCGGAAGGCGTGCTGGATGCGCTCAGGCCGGACGCGCTGCACATTGCGCTGAGCACCATCAGCGTTGCACTTTGCGAGCGCCTCACCGCCGAGCACACTCGCCACAAACAAGTCTTTGTCGCCGCGCCGGTCTTCGGCCGTCCCAACATCGCCGAGGAGGGCCGATTGTGGATCGTCGCCGCCGGCGCGGAAGCAGCTATTCAGAAGGCTCGTCCGCTGCTTACTCCGCTCTGCCGCGGCCTTTCGGTCATTGGCCCGGAGCCGCGTATGGCGCATGCCCTCAAGCTAGGCGGCAACTTTCTCATCAGCGCGATGATCCACGCGCTGGGCGAGTCCTTTATCTATGCCGAAGCGCAAGGCATTGCGCCTGCTGACTTTCTGGAAACCGTCAACAGCGCGCTCTTCCAGTCGCCCTTTTACGCGGCTTATGGCAACGTCATGCTCAACCCGCCTGAGCATCCCGGCGCAACCATCGAGCTGGGCGCCAAAGACCTAAGGCTTCTCCGAGAGGCCGCCGCCAGCCGGCACACGACTCTCAGTCTCGCTGACAATCTGGCTGAGGTCTTTGACCAGGCCCGAGCTTCCGGCCTCGGCGGCGAGGATTGGGCAGTCGGCCAATACCGCATGGCGCAGCGGCGTGGAGTGCAGAGTTCAGCACAGGTTGAGTAGGATAGAGCCATGACACTCAAGGGAAAGATCGTCTTCGTAACCGGAGCCTCGTCCGGCATTGGCGCGGCCACTGCACTCGCTTTTGCCGCAGAAGGCGCGCGCCTGCTGCTGGCAGCACGCCGCATCGACAAGCTGGCTGCCGTGGCCGCAGAGGCTTTGAAGCGTGGCGCACAGGCCGTTCATTCCTTCTGCCTCGATGTGCGCGACCGCGACGCCGTACAGAAGGCCATCGACGCGCTGCCCGCCGAATGGGCGGCCATCGATGTGCTGGTCAATAACGCCGGCCTCAGCCGCGGACTGGACAAGCTCTACCAGGGCAACATCGACGACTGGGAGGAGATGATCGACACCAACGTGAAGGGCCTGCTCTATGTGACCCGCGCCGTCGTTCCGGGGATGGTGGAGCGGGGTTGCGGCCACGTCATCAACATGGGCTCGACGGCTGGCGAAATGACGTATCCCAACGGCGCGGTCTACTGCGCCAGCAAAGCCGCCGAGCGGGCCATCAACGACGGCCTGCGCGAGGATGTGCTGGGCACGCCGATCCGCGTCACCAGTGTGGACCCCGGCATGGTGGAGACCGACTTCAGCCTGGTTCGCTTTCATGGCGATAAGGAGCGCGCCGCCAAGGTTTACCAGAACATCAAGCCGCTCGTGGCGGAAGATGTTGCCGAGACGATCGTCTGGGCTGCGAGCCGGCCCGAGCACGTGAACATTGCGCGCGTGGCGCTGACCACCGTGCATCAGGCCAACTCCCTGCTCTTTCATCGCACAGCGTAACAGCGGGCATAGGAGGTTTCTCATGCGCGTCGGTCAGTTTTCATCGTTTGGCATTGACTCCCTGGAGTTTGTGGAGCGTCCCACGCCTCAGCCGGGCCCCGGCGAGGTGCTGGTTCGCGTGCACGCAGTTTCCATCAACTATCGCGATCTGCTGATGGTGAAGGGACTCTACAACCCCAAAATGAAGCTGCCGCGCATCCCATGCTCGGATGGCGCGGGCGAGGTTGCCGCCATCGGCGAGGGTGTAACCCGGTGGAAACCGGGGGACCGCGTAACCGGCATCTTCATGCAGAACTGGCTGGACGGCCCGCTCACCCCGGCCAAGGCCAAAGGCGCACTGGGCGGCGACATCGACGGCATGCTGGCTGAGTACGTTGTCCTCAGGGATACCGGCCTGGTGCGGTTGCCTGAGCACCTCAGCTTTGCCGAAGGCGCAACACTGCCTTGCGCCGCCGTCACCGCCTGGAACGCGCTGGCCGCTGGACGCCTGAAGCCGGGAGCTACGATTTTGATTCTCGGCACCGGCGGCGTCTCAATCTTTGCTCTGCAACTGGCACGCATGATGGGCATGCGAGTGCTGGGCATCTCGGGCTCCGCGGCCAAACTGAAGCGCGCCCGCGCGCTGGGCCTCGATGCCGGCCTCAACTACCGCGAAACTCCCGCCTGGGAGCGCTGGGCGATGGAGCAGACCGGCGGCGAGGGCGTTGACCTGGTCGTCGAGGTTGGCGGAGTGGGCACGCTGCCCCGTTCTCTTGGCGCCATTCGCATGGGCGGCGTCATCGCCCAGATCGGCGTGCTCGCCGGCAATGCCGAGCCGTTGCCGCTCGCCCTCATCCTCCACAAACAGGCTCGCATCCAGGGCATCTACGTCGGCTCGCGCAAGGATTTCGAGGAGATGAACAAGGCCATCGCCCTGACCGGGTTGCACCCCATCGCCGAAAGCTTTCCCTGGTCCCAGGTGCGCGAAGTCATGACCCGCATGGAACAGGCCGCGCACTTCGGCAAGCTGGTGCTAACGGTGGAGTGAAACGCCGCATCTTACTATTTTCCGATGCAGAAGGTGGAAAAAATAAGATTCAGAATGTCGTCGGGAGTGGTCTGGCCGGTAAGCGAGTCGAGAGCCCAGAGCACGCGGTAGAGGTCCAGCAGAATCATCTCGTGAGGAATGGAAGCGGCGTTGGCCTGCGCGGCGTCGGCCAGCGCCGCCATCGCCGCGGCGATGGCCTGCTTCTGGCGCAGGCTGGTTAACATTCCCGGTTCTGCCGCGGCTCCGCCGGTGGCCAACTCGAGAATGCGCTCGCGCAACGCGGGAATCCCTTCGCCGGTGAGAGCGGATGTGGCCAGCACGGGAAGATCGCCGCAATCGGGCAAGGGCCGCTCGACTTCGGGCAGATTCCGAATCAGGTCGCATTTGTTCACGGCCACCAGCGCGGAACGGCCCTCGACAGCAGCCAGCAGCCGCCGCTCCTCGTCGTTCAGCGGCTGGGATGCGTCGAGAACGATCACCACCAGCGCAGCGTCGGCCAACGCCTCGCGGCTGCGGTGGATACCCAGTTGCTCAGCCTCCTCCAAACCATCGCCCATGCCCTCGTTCTGCCCCTCGCGCAACCCCGCCGTATCCACCAACTCCAGCGGAATGCCATCCAGCGAAATACGTTCGCTAACGGTGTCGCGGGTAGTGCCGGGAGTTGCGGTCACGATGGCCCGCTCGCGCTCCACAAGACAGTTGAAGAGCGAGCTTTTGCCCACGTTGGGCCGGCCCACAATGGCCAGCGTCAGCCCGTCGTGAACAACGTGCCCGCGCGCAAAGGAAGCTTCGAGCGCTTGCAGCGGCGGTGTCAGTGCATCGATGCGGCTGGCGATCTCGGCTTGCGTCGTCAACTCCACATCGTCCTCGGCAAAATCAATGCCGGCTTCGAGCAGCGCGACAAGCTCCACCAGCGCTTGCTTCACCGGACTCACGCGGCGGCTGAGCGCGCCACCCATCTGGCTGGCAGCCTGCCGCGCCTGGGTCAGCGTCTGCGCCTCAATCAGGTCGCGCACCGCCTCGGCCTGCGTGAGGTCCAGTTTGCCGGCGAAAAATGCGCGCTCGGTAAACTCGCCCGGCCGGGCGAGCCGCGCGCCCAGCGTCACGGCACGGTTCAGCAGCAGTTCCAGCACCACTGGCGAACCGTGCGCGGCTATCTCCACCAGGTCTTCAGCGGTGTAAGAGTTGGGAGCGGCAAAATAGGTGACCACGGCTTCGTCGATGCGGCTTGCATCGCTGCCCGCGTCTTCATCCAGCACATCGGCCAGCCGCGCGCGACCGTGTTCCAGCGGCTGATGCAGCCGGACCAATTGCGCGGCAATCGATGCAGCCAACGGTCCGCTCAGCCGCACGATCCCGATGCCTCCGCGTCCCGGAGGCGTGGAGACGGCGGCGATCGTGTCGTTGGTTGCGTCCGGAAGATTCATGGGCTGGAAACAGTGTAGACGCTGCGGGTGGAGGCCGATCCAGACGAAGCTCGGGCCGGAGCGGGATTGTCGCGGCGAGAAGCGAGGCTATAATCCCTACAAACGCCGAAAAAGCGGCGCCGGAGATTCCCATGACATTCCGATACACGATTTCTGCCGTGCTCATGGCAGGCCTGGCCTTTGCCTCGAGTCTTCACTCCTATGCTCAGCCGCCGGCGCGCCACGCGCTCGACCTTACGGTCAACAAGCCGGAAACGGCAGGCTTTTCTTCGGAGCGGCTGGAGCGTCTTCACGCGCTGATCCAGGGAGAGATTGACCAGAAGCAGCTGGCCGGCGCCGTGACGATCCTGGCGCGCCACGGCAAAGTGGTGGAGTATAAAACCTACGGCCAGCGCGACATTGCCACCGCCGCGCCGATGACCAGGGACACGATCTTCCGCGCCTACTCAATGAGCAAGCCGGTCACCGGCGTGGCGATGATGATTCTCTATGAGCAGGGCAAGTGGCTTCCTTCCGATCCCATCTCAAAGTACATTCCCGAATTCGAGCATCTGAAAGTCTTCAAGGGAGTCGATGCGGAAGGCAAGATGATTCTTGCCGATCCCGATCATGCGCCCACAATGCGCGAGCTGATGACGCACACCGCGGGCTTTACCTACGGCTCCATGGGCAACACCATGGTGGACCAGATGTATCGCGACGCGAAGGTGATGCAGTCGCAAACGCTGCAAGATATGATCGACAAACTGGCGAAGATCCCGTTGCTCTATCAGCCGGGCAAGGGTTGGACTTACAGCTGTTCGATGGACATTCAGGGTTACATCGTGGAGAAGCTCTCGGGAAAGTCTCTGCCTGAGTTCATGCGCGACCAAATCTTTGTGCCGCTGGGCATGATGGATACGGGCTTCTATGTACCTGCAGAGAAGCGCAGCCGCTTCGCCACAAACTACAAGGGGACGCCCAACGGCGGGATCACACCAACCGCAGAGGGCGGCGCACAGGCCGATTACGCAAAGGAGCCGACGATGCCCTCGGGCGGAGGCGGCCTGGTGACTACGATTGAGGATTACTACCGCTTTGCCTCGATGCTGGCCAATGGCGGCGAGTTAAACGGCACGCGCATTTTGGCTCCCTCCACGGTCAAGCTGATGAGTTCGAACCATGTGCCGGAGGCGCTGCTCACCGGGGAGTTCGGCATTGGCCTGTCGATGTTGCGGCCGGGCTTTGGCTACGGTTACGATTGCGCGGTGATCTTCGATCCGCTTGCGGCGAACCTCTCCGACGGCAAAGGCACGTTCTTCTGGGATGGCGCCGCGGGCACCTGGTTCTGGGTCGATCCCGCCAACGACATCGTCTTCGTGAGCATGATCCAGCGCATGAGCAGCCCCGACAATCACAGCTTTGAATACAAGAGCCACGTGGCCGTCGATCAGGCCCTGGTTGATCCGTCAAAGTAACTTTAGTGGATTCGAGTGCGCTCTATCCTTTCCACATGTTTTACGGAAAGGATAGAGCTGCATAACTACAGACGCGTTTCTTCAATTAACTCTCACTTCAGCAACCCCAGCGCCATCGCGGTCATGGCCGTCACACCGGTTTGGATGGCCGGCGCATAGACCGGCGCAAAGAGCGCCGAGTGCAGTCCGGGCAGCGGCACGCCGGTTTTGCGGCTCTCCGCTAGCTTTTCCGCATCGGCCGCGCCCAGCCAGTACATCACTGCCGGAATCTTTTCGTCGAGCGAGAACAGGCCCACATCCTCGCTGCCCATGACGGCACGCGCCTCCAACACGTGTTCCTTACCCATCGCCGCCATGGCGAAGGCGCGCAGGCGCTCGTTCAGGGATGCGTCATTGAGGGTCACCGGCGTACTCTCAATGATTTCGACCGTCGGCATGCGGTCGGCGGGTATTCCGTAAGCCTCCGCAAGGCCTTTCGCGGTGCGGCGCACGTCGGCCAGAATCTGGTCGCGCACTGCGGGAGAGTATGTGCGCAGCGTAAAGCCCAGCGCCACCTCATCGGGAATGATGTTGCTCTTCGTGCCGCCGTGGATGGTGCCCGCGGTCAGCACCGCCGGCTGCTGCGGATCGATCTGGCGGCTGACGATGGTCTGCGCCACCAGCACAAACTCCGCGGCCAGCACAATGGGGTCCTTGCCCGCCTCCGGCCTCGAACCATGCCCGCCGATACCGCGAATGACTACGTTGAAGGCTGTGCTGCTGGCCAGCAGCGGCCCACCCTTCAGCGCAATCGAGCCGGCTGGAACGTCGTTCGTATCATGCTCGGCGAGCACAAAGTCAGGACGGCCGAAGCGCTCATAGACGTGATCCGCCAGCAGCGCCCTCGCGCCCTCGACCACTTCCTCGGCGGGCTGGCCCACCAGCATCAGCGTTCCGCGCCACTGGCTTTTACGCTCCGCCATCTCGCGCGCCGCGCCCAGCAGCACGGTCATGTGCAGGTCGTGGCCGCAGGCATGCATCACGCCCACCTGCTGCCCCTGCGCGTTGGTGGTCTTTACCGTGCTGGCATACTCCAGGCCGGTCTTCTCCTCCACCGGAAGGGCATCCATATCGGTGCGAATCATCAGCCGCAGGCCTGGGCCGTTTTCTAAAATCGCTACAACGCCCAAGCCCTGCGCACCGTCCTCGTACTTGCCCACGTGCTCAGTCACGGTGTAGCCCAGCTTGCGCAGTTCGCCAGCCACGAAGGCCGAAGTATGCTCCTCACGGCGCGAGAGCTCCGGTGCGCGGTGCAGATGCTTGTAAGTCTCAGTAAGAGCGGGCAACTGCCTTTCGACGGATGTGGCAATATCCGTTTGCGTAGCGGCGCTTTGCGCGGCCAGGGGAAGTCCAGCAGCAACCAAAGCAGACAGAACAAGAGCGCGCAAAAACATGGGAAAACCTCCAGCGAGAGGCGGCAGGCCTCCCTTATGCGTCAGCCTACCACAAGGCTTCTCTTCAGATTGTCTGCGGCACGCGGCAGAGCAAAGCAACAAGGCCAACACGCCTGCCCAGACGCGTACCTTCTGCCAGCAGGATGGTACACTCCGGCCACAGGGAGATGTGCATGGGGGCAACGAAGATTGAGTTCCGTTTGCGCATGGTGATCATGATTCTCATCGCCGCGCTGGGCTTCTGGGCGCCGTGGACCGAGATTTGGGGCATAGGCAATCGCTTCCCGCTGTGGGCCTGGCTGGCGCTCCAGTTGTGCCGGACAGGAGTAGTCTCCTGTGCTATCGCCGCGCCGCTTGTGATTGCTGTAGCCGCGCTCGTCGCCGCCATCGGAGCGGTTCTGCGCATTTGGGGCGCGGCCTGCCTGGGATACGACACCGTTCACCATGAGCATATGCAGGCCGACTCGGTAACGGCCGACGGGCCGTATCGATCTGTGCGCAATCCGCTCTATTTGGGCGGGTGGTGCATGATGGCGGCCCTGTCGTTCCTGATGCCGCCCACCGGCGCGCTGGTGATGATGACGCTGATGACGGTTTTCTTTCTCCGGCTGATTCTGGCAGAAGAGGAGTTTCTTGCCGTTCAGCTTGGCGAGCCTTACCGGGAGTATCTGCGCGCTGTTCCGCGGCTATTTCCGCGGCTGCGGACGATTTTGCTGCACACCGCCCCGCAACCCACAGGCCTCAAGCCGCAATGGCTCCATGCGTTTGTTGCCGAGGTCAGTCCAATCGGCATCTTTGTCGCGCTGGCCTTCTTCTCCTGGAGCTATAACAACTGGCTGATGATCAAGGTAGTCATTATCAGCTTTGGCCTGTCGATGGTGGTGAAGGCGCTGGCGCCGAGGGACAAAGCTTGAACTCAACCTGCTTCCCTCATCCACGCGGAGAGTCTTTCCGCAACCTGCAAGAAGATTTCAGCAGATCGAGACTTGCAAAAAAACAGAAGGGAAGAGCCGAAGGCTCCTCCCCTTTGCTGTCTTTGGTCGAGGTGTGACTACTTCTTCGGCGGGGCGATCGAGTCCTTGGCGGCCTTGGCCACGCGGAACTTGACCACCGTCTTGGCCTTAATCTTGATGGCTTCGCCGGTCTGCGGGTTGCGCCCGATGCGGGCCTTGCGCTCCGCCTTTACCAGGCGGCCGATGCCGGGGATTACAAAGACGCCGTTCTTCTTGGTTTCCTTGATGGCGGTTTCCGCCAGCAGGTCCATGAAGGCTGCGACTTGCTTGTTGGTTAATTCCATTTTCTCGGCCAGTTGCCGAGTCAGTGCGGTTTTCGTCAATCCTGCTGCCATGGTGTGATCTCCTTTTCCTGTTCGGGCATGCCCTTGGGCGCGCCGTTGTTGCCTGGGCTTCCGCCGCGAGATGCGTTCCGCATGGAGGAGGTCAGGCAACGCATGCGCGAAACCCCTGTATTCATGCGGGTCGGAGTACCCGTCGTTCGTTACCATGCGACTTTACATGGTACAAAGTCAAGGCAAAAATTAGTGATTTCCACACTTTTTTGCGGTTTTTGCTGGTTTTTCTACTTATTTTGCCTATTTTTACCGGGATTTGCCCGTTTAGCAGGCCTGGCTCGCCTGAAAATCTCAGCAAAGACCAAAGCACAGGACACCTCATTTCAGGCCGAATAGAGCCTGAAAAGAGGTCTCCAAGGCTTCACTCTTATCGCGAAAAAACGCTAATTGACAATCAGCGTGAAGGTGGTGGTGTGCTCAAGGGCGGTGACGCCGTTGCTGGACTGAGCGGTAACGGTTACGGTGTAGGTTCCAGACGGGGTCGCCGGGTTCTTGGGCGGGCCGTGATTCAAATAGTAGTAGCGCGGATTGCAGGCGGTGGTGCCCAGCAGGGTGACTAAGCCGACCAGGGCCACGAGCGAGAGCCGGCTGAGCCAACGGTGGCGGCGCGCTCCAAAGGCCAGTCCGCCCAGCCCCAGAGCGCCGGGCAGCAGAAACGCCCAAGCGATGGGATTGGACCGGTTGCCCGGCGGGGATAGGGGCGCGGCCTTAACGGAAGAAGCCGCGTAGGTCTGAATCACTATGGTACTGGTGGGCGGGCAGGCGTAGGCGGGCGAACCGCTGGGACAGCTCTCTGGAGTTGTGGAGAGAATTTCCACATTTTCCGGGGTGGCGCTGCAGGCAGCTCCATCGGGAAGGCCGGAGCATGAGAGCGTGACGAACATCGGGGCCGTCAACGAGGAGGTGAACTCCACAGAAGGGACAACGGTAGTGGTGAACGATCCAGACTGGCCGGCAGTGAGAGTGAGGGTGTTGGCGGCAGACGAGGCTGGGGAGAAATTGGAGACGCCAATCGAAAATTCGCACTCCGTGGCGACGGTGACAAGTACCGCGGATGAAGTCGAAGCCTGGTAGCCGGAGATCGCGGCAAAGTATGCGGTGAGGCTATGGCTGCCGGCCGCCAGGTCAACTGAGACGCTGGCTGAGCCGGAGGAATTCAAAGTCGCACTGGCCAGTTGGACGGGATTGCCATTGAATTGGTCGTTGATGGCCACGGTGCCGGAGGTGACCGGGGTTCCACCCGCAGTGACATTAACCGTAAGAGGTTGCACGCAACCGCTCAATGTGCCGGCGGTCAGCGTCGTTGTCGTGGATGTGCCAACGGGAGATGCCAGCGCGGGCACGGCCAGCGCGATCACCAATCCTGCAACCAATACAAGCCGCGAACCGCGGCAGTTTATGCCTCTCACTTGCACCTGCTCCAAAGATCAAAATCGAGTGCCGCCTGCCAGCCGCAGCCCAGAATCCTATTGTATCCGGCGGGGGCGGACCGGGGCTAACCAGCGCACCACGATCTGCGCGGAAAAGACAAAGAATTACAAGAGTAGCCCATGTAATGATTGGACGCAAGGCGACCAGATTGGGAAGTGTGGTGCAGGAGTTGTCCGCCGGCGGCCCGGAAACGTCGCAATCAGGGCGCATAGAACGTAAACAGTGGTATGCTTTTGCCCATCGAACCTTCTTTTCGACGCCAGGCGCTGAACGAGCTAAACGAGGCAAGAGTGCGGTATGAAATCCTGTCCTATTTGCGATACGCCTTATCCGAACCAGCACACCAACTGCCCTACCGACGGGGCGGTGCTGATTGAGACGCATGAGCTTGCGCCCGGTCAGATTGTACACGGCAAATATCGTATTGTGCGCAAGCTGGGACAGGGCGGAATGGGCGTCGTCTACCTGGCCGAGCACCTGATGCTGGGCGGGCAGCTTGCGCTCAAATTTCTGGCTGCCGAGTTGAGCCACAACCCCCAATTTATCAAGCGCTTCCGCCAGGAAGCGCGGGCCGCCTACCAGTTGCGCCATCCTAATATCGTCGAGGTTGTTGACCTGGATCAGGACGAGGACGGCAGCCTGTTTATCGCCATGGAATACGTGGCCGGGCCGAGCCTGCGCGCGACGCTTCACGAGACGCCGCACGGCCTGCCCGTGGAGCGCGCCTTGCACATCGCGCGCGGCTTGGGCGCAGGCCTGGCCGCAGCCCACGCCCGGGGCGCCATCCATCGCGACATTAAGCCGGAGAACATCTTGCTGGGGGGGCTGCCCGATGGCAGCGAGCATCCCAAGGTGCTGGACTTCGGCATTGCCGCCATGACCGAGGGAATCACCAACCTGAGCCGAACCCATGGGCTTTTGCTGACCCCGGAGTACGCCGCGCCGGAGCAGTGGCGTGGCACGCCCGCCGCCGAGCTGGATGGCCGCACCGACCTCTACGCCCTGGGCGGAGTGCTCTACGAGATGCTTACCGGGCGAACCCCGTACACTGCCGTCAACATGGAAGGCTGGATGTACCAGCATTTGCAGGGAGTTCCCCTGCCGATTGAGCGGTTGAGGCCGGAACTGGCCAGGAAGCATCCGGGGCTGGGCGCCATCGTCATGCGCCTGCTGGCCCGCGACCGTGAGCAGCGTTTCCCCTCGGCGGCAGCTTTTCTGGAGGCGACTGCGCCCCAGAGGCCCGCATCCCGCCCCGTTACCGTGGTCGAAAAGCCTACCAAGCCCTTGCCAGAGGAACCCACCTCCACATCGAAGCGCTCTGGAAGCTCGGTGTGGGTCATTGCGGCGATTCTGATTGCCGTTTGCCTGGGAATCTGGGCGGCGATGCGGTACTCGCAATCCACGACCGCGACGGCTACTCCGGTACTCAGCCCGCCAAGCGGCACCTATGCCCAGGCGCGATCGATAACCATCACCGACGCAACCCCAAATGCCGTCATTCACTACACCAAGGACGGCAGTCCGCCTACGGAGGCGTCGCCCACTTATTTCTTTCCTATTACGTCGCTGCCCAGCGGCGCAGTGGTCCGCGCCATGGCCACGGCAGATGACCATACTCCCAGCGCGGACATCACCGGGGTATACATCTGGTCCGGGACCACCCAACCCGCGGTTAACCCGCCGGCACCAACGCCTGCCGTAACAGGACCCAGCATCTACGATCAGGGCAAATCTGCCTATGACCGTAAGGACTACACGAAGGCACGGACGCTTTTCACCCAAGCCTGCGACGGCAGCAACATGAATGCCTGCAACTATCTCGGCGCTATTTACGACCAAGGCCTGGGCGTCCCGGTGGATGATGCTGCGGCTAGCAAGATCTACCAGAAGTCCTGCGATCAAGGAAATATGCGTGGTTGCAACAACCTAGGCACCGTGTTGCAGAACTTAGGAAAAAGCGGCGAAGCGCGCAAATACTTTCAGAAAGCCTGTGACGGCAAAGTGGCCGAGGCTTGCGATATGTTGCGCGGCGTACAGTAAGCCTGTGGAACGGAATAAACGTCTGACTGGTTAGCGTCAACAGACCCTTTTCAGGATAGAAGCCGGGGCTGCAAGACGATGGGGGAAGAGATGCACGGAAAGACGATAGCGGTTGGGTTGATGGCTGCAGCCTGCATGGTTGCAGCGCTTTCTGTTTTAGCGCAGGAAGAGGGGCCGATTCTATTGCCCAAGCCGAAGCCGCAGACGGCGACGATGGTGGTGATCTGCGACCTGGCCTGCAATTGGACGCTGGACGGCACGGCAAGAGGCCGCATCGAAGCCGGAGGTCAAGTCAAGGCGAAGGTCGTAATCGGCCAGCACACCGTGGTAGCCGAGACCGAAGACGCCCTCGACAAGGTGGAAAATCAGGTCAAGGTGAATGCCTCCGCACAGACCACGGTGCATCTCTTGCTCCAAGCCGTGCGCGATGCCCGGCTCAAAGCCGCGCAGGAGGCGAAGGACAAGGCAGAGGAGGAGGCGCGCGTCAAGGCGGCGCAGGAGGCTCAGGCCAAGGCCGATCAGGAAGCCAAAGACAAGGCGGCGCAGGAGGAGCGCATCAAGGCAGCACGGGAGGCCCAGGCTAAAGCAGATCAGGAGGCGCGGGACAAGGCATTTATCGAGGCAAGAGACAAGGCTTCGCAAGCGGCCCAGGCCCAGGCCGAGCAGGAGGCGCATGACAAAGCCGTGCGCGATGAGTGGGAGAAAGAGCAACGGGAGCGCGCGCGGGTGGCGCGAGAAAATGCCAGCAGGGTCTGGACCGATCCGGCAACGGGGTTGATGTGGACCGGGAGAGACAATGGCTACGCCCTGCGATGGCAGCCGGCGGTGGAATATTGCCGCAGCCTGCAACTTGGAGGGTTTTCAGACTGGCAGTTGCCAAAGATTGACGAACTAAAGAAAATCTACGATCCCAACGCCAGTGCCGTCTGCGGTCCGGCAGGGCACATGGTTTGCCAAATCAAGGGCGGAATTCGACTCACTTCCGGAGTTGTATGGAGCAGCAGCGCCGGAGATGAACCTCAGACGATGCGCGGTTTTGACTTCCGCAGCCAGGGCGAACCCAAAAAGCATGTGATTCAACTGGATAAGCGCGGGAATAATTATGATCGCGCATTGTGCGTGCGCCGTCCGGGTCAATAATAAAGAAGGTTCGCTTTTCGTGCTTCAACTTCCCGCTTCGAATCGGGCGGGGAAAGCACATTCGGGGGTAGCTGCTGTATAGTTTGTTCCTCTCTATCGGAGCGTGATCGATGAACGCAAAATGCCGGGCGGCAATGTTGCTGATGTGCGCGTTGTTGGCGTTGGGCGCGGGGATGGCTTTGGCGCAACAGGAGGAAGGACCGATTCTGCGCCCGAAACCGAAGCCCAAACCGGCGGCGGCGACACTACTGGTAATCTGCGACCTGGCCTGCAACTGGACGCTGGATGGCGAGGCAAAAGGGCGGATCGAGGCCGGAGTTTCAGTCAAGGCGAATGTTGAACCCGGCCAGCACGTGGTGGTTGCCGTAACCAATGACGGCGCAGACCTGGTTCAGCAACTCGGCGAAGTCAAATCAGGCGAGCAGACGGTGGTGAGCGTCGCGCTCGCGCCAGTGCGCGATGCACGGCTCAAGGTGGAGCAGCAGGCGCGGGAGAAAGTGGCGCAACAGGCGAGAGACAAGGCTGCTCAGGAGGCTCGGCAGAAGGCCGCGCTGGAGGCGCAGAAGAAGGCTGCGCTGGATGATGCCGGCAAGATCTGGACAGATCCCGAAACCGGGCTAATGTGGACAAAGAAGGATAACGGCAGCGACGTGAACTGGCAGAAGGCGATGAATTACTGCCACAATCTGCGCCTGGCCGGATACTCCGACTGGCGCTTGCCGGCAATTGACGAGTTAAGCGACATCTACGATGCGAAGGTCAATGTTGCAGGGCAGATGGGCAGCGGCAGCCAGGCTACCTGGCACGTGAAGGGCGGCCTGCAATTATCCGGATGGCAGTGGAGCAACACGGAGGGAAATGCATCGTGGCAGGCGTTTCTCTTCCTCTTCGCCAATGGGGAGCGGTACTCTTCCCCCCTTCTCGGCAGCGGCCTCGACCGCGCGTTGTGCGTGCGCCGTTCCGGAGAATGATTGGGGGCTGAATCATATCGCAACCTGCCAGTCGCTGCGCCGCGTTATCCTTGATTGTTTGAGGAGAACGCCATGACCCAGCCCCCTGCCCGCCCCCAGCTTGCCCACCTGACCGCCGCGCTTGACGAGTTGCGCGCCAAGGGCACCTACTTCAAGCTGCGCATTCTGGACGATCAGCAGGCGCCGGTGTGCCACTACGACGGGCGCAAGGTGATCAACCTGGCCAGCAACAACTACCTCGGGCTGGCCAACGACCCGCGGCTGATTGAGGCGGCGCTCACTGCGACGCGGAAATTCGGGGTGGGCTCGGGCGCGGTGCGCACCATCGCCGGAACCATGCGCATCCACATGGAGCTGGAAGAAAAGATTGCGCGCTTCAAAAATGTGGAGGCCTGCGTGGTCTTCCAGAGCGGCTTTACGGCCAACGCCGGCGCGGTCAGCTCGATTCTGGGCAAGGAGGACTTCATCCTGTCAGACGAGCTGAACCACGCCAGCATCATCGACGGAGCGCGCCTCTCGCGGGCGACGATCAAAGTTTTCCGGCATAAGGATACGGTTCACTGCGAGGAGCTGTTGAAGGAGGTGGCCAGCGAACCGGGCAAAAAGCTGGTGATTACCGACGGCGTCTTCTCCATGGACGGCGACATTGGGCCGGTGGACAAGCTCGCCGTGCTGGCGGAAAAATACGGCGCCATCATGATGGTGGACGATGCCCACGCTTCGGGCGTGCTGGGGCGTAACGGGCGCGGTTCGGTGGATCACTTCGGAATGCACGGCAAGGTGGATGTGCAGGTGGGCACGCTCTCTAAGGCAATTGGCTGCCTGGGCGGATACGTCTGCGGGACTAGAGATTTAATTGACTACCTCTACCATCGGGCGCGGCCGTTTCTCTTTTCCACTTCGCATCCGCCGGCAGTAGCTGCGGCGTGCATGGCGGCATTCGACATTCTGGAGCAGGAGCCGGAGCGCATCGAGCGGCTGTGGTCGAACACGCGATTCTTTCAGGACGAACTGAAGCGCGCGGGCTTCAACGTGGGCGGAGTGAACACGCCGGCCAGCGAAACGCCGATTACGCCGATTATTATCGGCGACGGGCGCAAGACGATGGAGTTCTCGCGGGCGATCTTTGAGGAGGGCGTGATGGGAACGGGGATTGCGTTTCCCACGGTGCCGGAGGGCAAGGCACGAATCCGCCTGATTCTGACCAGCGAACACACGCAGGCGCAACTTGAGCAGGCGCTGGAAACGTTGGAGCGGGTAGCTAAGCGGCTCAACCTGCTTTGAGCCGCTGCAACTCGGGCGCTTGCCACGGAGCGCCGCGGAGGAGGCATCCCACCTTACTTGCGTTGCGGATTGGCTGAATGGCCGCTGTTGGCTAGGAACCAGTTCAGAGCGTCCTGGTATATTTGCCGATTGGACGGCTGATTCGCGGATTGATCCACTTCGCATTGCTGCGCCGGAGTGAGCGACCAATTGAGCGGGTCGGTCTTGTCATCGTTGCCGGGGCATATGTTCTGCGGACTGTTATGTTGATCGTCGATGACGATGTGTTTCAGATCCAGCCGGTCCTGGTAGGCGACGGTCAGCAGTTCCAGGTCGTTACGATTGCGGCCCGTAACGCTTTGATGACCGGCGTTCCAGAAAGCATTGAGCGGCGCCATCGCCTGATCGACAAGGTCCCAGGGCGCATTTTGCTCCGCAGGCGACGCAGACGGGTCGCCGCTGTTACGAATTTCGATGAGCAATATCTTCAGTTTCGCGGACGGTGCGCCCATGCTCCCCTGGGGAACCGCTGCCGGAGCCTTGAGTTTCAGTTTCGGGTCGTTCAGCGCCATGCGCAGAAATTCGATGGCCGATGCGGTCCCGTCGTTGTCGTAGTAGCCGCCATCGACGAAGTGCGTGACCGTCACCTTCCCTTCCGATGGGAACCGCGCCGCTGAGGAGACATAAGGAAAGGTAGCCGAAAGTTGCGCGCCGGTAGCCAGGGGCAGATCGGTGTAGAGGCTCTGCCCGTTGCTCGGAAACTCGACGCTTCCATAGGTCTGGAGGAAGGACTTGGCGGGCTGGGGAATTAACGGATTGGGTTCGTGAGGCGGGATTTGATAATTGGCCAGCAGGAAACGTTCGCCGCCCTCGACCGTGGTGGTGTTCATAGTGAAGGCGGGAAACGCGCTTGCAACCGGGTCAAGATTGCCCAGTGTGAGCGCCTCTTCGACAGCCGTCCCGTCCCGCTGCGCATTCTTAAGATCGCCGCGGCGGAGGGACGCGCCGGAACTCAGGCTGCAATAGGGATCATTGAGATTGCGCGCGAAAGCCTTGCGCAAGGCCCAGGTACGGTCCTTCAACATGGGCGATGCGCTCAGATCGCCGCCCCCGCTGGATGGCGCCAAAATATAGGGCAGCAGGGGAACAGCCGCCTTGGGCAGATCGTAATATACTAAGCCCCATCCCACGGCCTCCAGACTTGAACAGCCGGCCGCCGCCCGCATCCGTTTCCAATCGGGAGCCCCTTTATTCGATTGTGCGTACAGCTCCCGCAGGTAGGCGTAGAGTCCGGCGCTGCCGCCGGAGACCGTGCTCATCAGCAGCACGTGACTGTGAAAGGAGCCGAGATTGTTATCGTTGGCGAACTCGTTTTCAAGCTGTCCGAGCACGGCGGCGGTCCAGGCCGCGGCATGAATTCCGCCTCCGGTTGAGGTCACCACGATGAGCGGCTGCTCCGCGTTGCCGCCCAGCTTTGCATTCACTACCTCAGCCGGCGTATGAAGGTTGGCCTGCGCTTGCCGCGTCGATACAGAGAGATAGTGCTCTTCAAATGCGCCGTACCAATTGAATATCCGGGGAATCGCCAGCAGAATCACGATGGTGGTGAGGACCGGCAGGCGGAAACGATCGAGGTAAAAGGCGAGGGCGCCCAGCAGCCACGCGCCGAAGGTAACCAAAATTAAGAGGAGCGCGAGAATCGGAAACCTCTCCGCGTCGTAGCAGAAGTAAAGCCATGGAATGGAGAGGCCAAAGCCGGCAACCGCCGCGGCGAGCAGAATCTTCCAGGCGATCAGCTTGGCCTTGGCAGTGTAACCGCCGTGCCTGGCGAACAGAACGACGCCAAGAAAGACCGCAGCTCCCGCCAGGTAGACAACGATAGCGACCCACGGCCAGAACGCCACCAGCACCGGGGCGGTAAGCGGCCATAATACACAAAAGAGGGCAAAGCACAAAAGCGCGGCCACCATGGAGAAGGAGTGCACCTCCTCAATGCCGCCTTCCGCGTTCCTGTAGCCTTCAGCCTTAAAGAGCCGCGCGGTCCAGTCCATGCTTCGCGGCCCGCCGGCGTCCTCAAGCGCATCGCCGAACCGGCGGCCCGCGCCATCCCCGCTGAGAAGCATCCAACTGCGCGGCAGCAGCAAAGTATGCGCGGCTGCCGAAGATTGCGCGCGGCCTTTAGCCGGTTGAAAGGTGAGGTAATAGAACGCGGTGACCGCATACCAGAAGGCGAATGCCAGCAAGAGTCCCAGGCCAAGACCCTTGGCGATGCGCCATTGCGGAACTCCTTCGCTCACGCCGTTATAAATAAAATACCCGAAGAGAAACACGGAGTTGAGCTGCACCAGCACCGGCGCCACCCACTCGAATTGTCTTTTGGGGTTTGCCAGGAGCCAGACGAGCAGATGCGGCGGATCTTCAGCGAAGCGCCTTTTGCCGTTGATGACCACCACGCGGACCATGATGAGAGCGACAAAGCTGGAGGCAGCCAGAAAAAACGCTACACAGACGTACTGCATCCCATCGGAGGGCGTGATGATGCCGCTCACCAGCGAGCGGACATTGCTGGGTTTGTTGGCCCAGACCAGCAACAGCGGAATGATCCAGAGCAGGATGCTGAAGCGAAGAAAATAGAGGTAGCACACCCAGGACGCTGTTTCTGTCTTGATGCCCGGCCAGTGTGCCTTGAGGGAGTCGTATATCTTCTTGAACATGATTCAACCTCCTGACGAAATTGATGGAGCCGTTTTTTCCTGCCTCCAACCCGGCGGAGGCAATGGGGTACAGGGAAATAGGCCGGTAGATGTATTTTGGCCGATGCTCAACTGCAAGCGCCTGTCCTGCAAAATGGCCCGAGGAATAGGAAGACAAACCGGGACGGAAATATTAAACCAAACCAGCATACCGCGAATTTTAGCCGTGTCAAGTAATCAGTTTTGTTAACTAAAGAGTCAACAGGGCTACGCGCTGCGCGACCGGGCTGTCGGCGCTCTGTAATATGGAGGGGAGGCCCGGACCGGGCGCAATTCCTGCCGGAACCGGGGTCTACGCCCATGATCGCTCATCTGCGCGGAAAGCTGATTTTTAAACAGCCTGGCCAGGCCATTGTCGAGGCGGCCGGTGTGGGCTACGACGTTACCATCTCCGTGCCTACATTCACGGCGCTGCCTTCGCTGGGCGCTGAGGCCGCGCTGCACATTCACACGCACGTCAGCGACGACCAGATTGCCCTGTTTGGCTTTCTCGACTCTCAGGAAAAGCGCCTCTTCGAGCGGTTGATTACGGTGAGCGGCGTGGGGCCCAAGCTGGCGATCAAGATTCTGAGCGGGTTGTCTTCCGAACGTACCGTGCAGGCTATTCGCGGGCAGGACCACGCGCAACTGACGCATATTCCCGGAGTGGGCAAAAAGCTGGCCGAGCGGCTGGTGGTGGAGCTGAAGGACAAGCTCGATGACTTTGCCGTTGCGCCGGCGCCATCGTCCGTGCAGGGGCCGGCGGCTGAAGATGTGCTGTCGGCGCTGGTCAACCTGGGCTATCAGCGTGCTGCCGCAGAGAAGGCCATCGAGCAGGCCGTGGCCAAGGAGGCCGCGCTGAGGGCCGATTTCGACGGCCTCTTCCGCGGGGCGCTGAAGGTGATCCGGTAAGGTACTCAGCAGGCGCTGAGTTCCGTCCGCCGGGTATGGATACGTTTTATAGCCTGAATCCCGTCTACGCGTGTGGATTTTGGCAACTCAAATGATCGTGCGAAGTCTTGTAAGATACTGATTATCTTCTATTTATCTTTGGATTCAATCAGATAGAACAGGTTCTGGCCGAACGAAGGGGGATTCAATGCGCCGGTTCGAATTGATTTTAAACAAGTCAAAAGCGGCTCATTTCCCAATGCGCATGAAGCCAGCGAAAAGCCAGCAAATGCACGCTGTTTATCCGGCAAAACAAAAAATCTATTAATCCTACTTTTGGCTGATTCATATCGTTATCGAGCAAGCGTAGGATTTTTTCGATTCGGGAATCTCATTCCAATCGACCTGGCAACGGCCACGCGGGAGTGGAATGTGGAGTTCTGAAGATTCACGGCTCGGTAGGGCGGGCGAGGGGATGATAGGCAAACGACAGCAGCTTACAATCCCTGCAACACGCTTTACGCATCACCAGGAACTTATATTCAGGAGGCTGTTGTGAAATTCATTCATGCAAAGCTAGTGCGCGCACTGCTGCTCGTTCTTCTCGTTGGCCTCGCCGGTTTCGCTTATGGACAAGGCACCAGCGCCAGCCTGACAGGCAACGTCACCGATCCATCCGGAGCGGCTGTAGCCGGAGCGACGGTAACCGTCATCAACATCGACACAAACTATACGCAGTCCGCCAAAACGAACAGCGTAGGAACCTACCTGATCCGGCCATTGCCGATCGGTAATTACACGCTAACCATCGAATCCGCCGGTTTTGCCCGCTATGAGCAGAAAGGCATCGTCCTGACGGTCAATCTGGCCGCAACGCAGGATGTGCGCCTGAAGGTAGGCGCGGGCAAGGCAGAGACAATCTCTGTTACTGCCGAGGCCGAGCTGATTAACACCACATCGGCCGAACTGGGATCGACGGTCAATGAAGCCGCCATCTCCCAGCTGCCGCTCGACGGACGCGATCCTTCGAGCCTGGTTCTGCTGGCGCCCGGCACCGTCAACGTTTTGAATCACGGCGGCGAAGGCATTCAGACCGGCTTTTCCTTCCCGACCGAGACCGGCGCCTCAGCCAACGGCGGCCGCCAGGGCAGCACCTTCTATATGCTCGACGGCGTCACCAACATGGACAACTATAACCTGCTGACCTCGCCCTTCCCGAACGCCGACGCCACCCAGGAGTTCAAGGTCATCACCAGCAACTACAGCGCCCAGTTCGGCTTTGCGCCCGGCGCGGTGGTCTCCATCGCCACCAAGAGCGGCACCAACGCGTTCCACGGCGGCGCCTTCTGGTACATCCGCAACAATGACCTGAACGCCACCAACTGGTTCAGCGGCCAGACCGATACTCTGCGGCGCAACCAGTACGGCATTTATGCCGGCGGTCCGATCAAGAAGAACAAGCTCTTCTTCTTCGCCAACTACCAGGGCACCAAGATTATCTGGAACTCGACCGATTCGTTGACCTCTACGCCGACCGCCGCCATGCTGACGGGAGACTTCAGCGGCCTGTCTCCCGATGGCGTCACGACAAACCTGGGCGGTCCCTTCAAGACCATCGGCGGCAAGGCCAACCAGCTTGACACCAGCCTTACAACTTCTGCGTGCGAATACTCTTCATCAGCAACATGCAGCACTAATGTTCCAGTGCAGTTATCTCCGGCCGCGATGTATTTTGCGAAATACGGCATGATCAAAGGCACAACGATAGTGTCCAACAGCGCGGCCTTGAAGCCCGGGTTGCAGAGGGCCAACGGCGATATGATGTACACCTATCCTACCGTCCACAACAGCTACGAAGAGGGCACCCTCAAGCTGGACTACAACCTCTCGCCCTCGCAGACCCTCACCCTGCGCTCCTACTCCAACGCCTTTGGCGCACCGTCGACCGACGTTCCCGGAAACATGGAGAGCGCCTACAACCACCAGTCGTGGACGGCCAGCTTCTGGCAGCAGATGTACTACTTCAACAACCTGCTTCAGCACACCTGGACGATCAATCCGACGACGGTCAACACGATCTCGGTCTTCATGACCCAGATGAGCTCGCACAGCGGCGCCCAGGAGATCGGCAGCGACGGAAAGGCGATGTGCTTCTCCAATAACAGCGGGGATCCTAATGGGGTAAATATTGGGGTCAGCGAGCCCGCGGGCAGTTGCTACATGGGGGCTCTCCGCATCAACTCGAACTACGGCTTTGAGAGTGGCTGGGATGAGCCCTCGGTGGAAGTCCGCAACACATTGGGCTTAACGGATACGCTCAACAAGATCCTCGGCAAGCACTCGTTCACCGCGGGCGTCGACCTGATGCATCAGCACGCGGTCGAGAATACGGAGTATCCGACTCAGCCTTTGATCGGCTTTGGAAGAAGTGGAACCGGTGGTGGTGTTAGTCCGTTTACCGGAGCAGCCTTGGCCGATTATATGTTGGGCTATGGATCAGGGTACATGCAGGGCGCGGGCGAAATTGCCGACGTGGCCGGCTGGCAGTTTGGACCCTTCATCCAGGACGACTGGAAGATTCGTCCCAACCTGACCATCAACCTGGGTCTGCGCTGGGATCCGAATACGCCTCCCGTCTCCCAAGGCGGCCGCGGCGCAGCCTGGATCCCCGGCCCGAATACCGTCGCCGGTTTCGCGAATAGCACTCCCGGCCAGCAAAGCACAATGTATCCCAACGCTCCAGCTGGACTTAATTTCCCCGGCGACCCCGGCGTGCCCAATACCCTGATGAACAGCGACTACAATTACTGGGAGCCTCGCATCGGCGTGGCCTACCAGCCCAAGTTCCTGCATAAAACCGTAGTTCACGCCGGCTTCGGCATGTTCACCGGTCCGCTGCAGTACTCGGAATACAACCACGCCGCCGACGTCGCGCCCTTCAGCCCCACCTTTAACTTCTCGGGATGGGATTGGGACCCCTCCTGCAGCGCTTCCATATGTCCTGATTCTGTTATCAAAGGTGCGGTCATCCCCTTTGATGCTCCCTGGACCGCTCCTTTCCAGGATGCCTGGGGCGGAGTCTCTCCTTTTACCAGCAGTCCCTTCCCGGGAACATTCCCCTGGGCATCAATTTCCTACAAGCCGGCGAAAACCGTAGCCATTCCCAAGGGCCAGGAAGTCGGCCAGGACTTCTCGCGCGACTTCAAGCTGCCCACTACGTATGCCTGGAACGTCTCGGTCGAGCATCAGCTCACCCCGACAACGGCCCTCCGCCTGGCTTATGTAGGCAACGAAACCGAACACCTGTCGGTGCTCATCGATATGAACCCGGAGTGGGCTAAAAAAATACCCGTTAACCCGAACATAGGGGACATCTTCGATGACCAGAGCTGGGCAACGGCGAGCTACAACTCGCTGCAGATCAGCCTGGATCAGCACGTATGGCACGGCCTCCAGGTGCAGTCCAGCTTCACGTGGGCACATTCCATCGACATCGCCAGCAGCAGCAACGTCTCCTTTGGCAATCCGGCGCTGGGCAATCCGATCAGCGCCAAGTGGAACCGCGGCAACTCCAACCAGGGTATGCCGTATAACTGGATCAGCAACTTTATCTATAAGGCCCCCTCGCTCAAGGATAAGGGCAAGCTGATTGAAGAGACGGTTGGCGGCTGGCAGTTGAGCGGCATCATCACAGTGCAGAAAGGAAACCCGTTCTCGATTGGCTCGTGGAGTTCGGATCCCGGAGTCGGCATGTGGAATACACGCGCCGATACTACCGGCAACCCCATCAACATGGGCAAGGGCAACCACTGGAATTGGGTGAACCCGACCATTGGCTACTTCAACCCGCTTGCCTTCACCGATCCCAGCTCCTGTAACGACGAAACGCCGAATTGGTGCGGTTTCGGCGACACGGGCAAGAACGCCTACTGGGGACCGGGCATCTTTAACGTCGATGCGTCGATCATGAAGAACTGGGTTCTGACACCAGGAAAGACCTTCCAGTTCCGCTGGGATGCATTCAACGCCACCAACCATCCGAATTTCGCCAACCCGTCGTCTCAAGTTGATCAGCCTAGTACTTTTGGCGTGATTAGCGGCATGAACGGTCATCCTCGCGTCTTCCAAGGCGCACTCCGCGTGACATTCTAACAATGCAACAGGAGGCCCGGACGATATATGTCGCCCGGGCCATTTTTTATACCGTACTTGCCATTCGTTATGAATCCATCGGGGGCATCAGTCTAATTTCCTCGCAGAGTGAGCGAGAATGATAGGGGACGCATGAACGCCGTCTCACATCCGGTTTACTTGACTTCGCGGCCACGCGGAATCCCACGCGCCGCACGGCTACTGCACGGACTACTGCTGGCAGTCGTCTGGATCCTCATGCTGGTTGCCGGAAGCGTACAGGCTCAGCAATTGGCGGTTGAGACACTCACAGCGGGTAGCGAAGAGTGGAACTACACCATCCGATCATGGCAGTCGCAGGATGGTTTGCCGGAGGAAACCGTGCAGGCCTTTGCACAGACTCCGGACGGCTACCTGTGGGTGGGAACAAGCGGCGGGCTGCTGCGCTTTGATGGGGCGCGCTTCCACCTGTTTGCCCATGAGAATACGCCGGCCTTCAAGGAAAACAGTGTCTTTTGCCTGCTGGCTGCTCGTGATGGACGCCTGTGGATCGGCACCGACGGCAGCGGATTGCTTGAGTGGCAGAATGGCGTTTTTCATGCTTACCCGGTCGCCCATGGCCAGACAGCCGACTTTGTACGGGCGCTCGCCGAGGACCACACCGGCTTGCTGTGGGTGGCAACCGACGACGGCCTGTTCTGGGCCAAAAACGGCCGCCTGGAACGGGCCGACAAGCCGCTGGGCTTACCTGTCTTCAACGTACATGCTGTTCTGGAAGACCGCTCCGGCCGCATCTGGGTGGGCGGCTCGCGCCTCTATTCCCTGAAAAACGGCCAGTCTCGCGAGTATTCCTTGCCGGGCAATGACAGCAAGAATAAAGTGAAGTCCTTCCTGCAGACCTCAGACGGGGTGATCTGGGTGGGGACGGTCGGCGGCCTGTATCGGCTGCCGCCCGGTCAGGATCGATTCGAGCCGATGCCTGGAGTTTCCGGCACCATTCGAAGCTTGCGCGAAACGCCGAGCGGCGAGTTGTGGGCCGGCTCCATCGGCGCAGGAATCTTCAGGATTCGGGGCAATCACGTCACCCGCCTGAAGGCGCCCTCGGCTCTGATCAGCAACACCGTGCTGTCAATCTTTGCAGACGCGGACCGCGATCTGTGGTTAGGAACGCAGGCCGGCATGATGCGCCTCAGCCGCACTCCGGTGCGTGTTCTGGCCCTCTCCGAGGCCGCCGACTCGGATTTTGGAACAGTTGCCTTGGATACAGATGGCTCGCTATGGGCCGCTTCCAACCAGTTGGTGCATGTGCAGGGAAGCCATACCGCGCCGGTCAGATTTCCGAAACTGGGCGATGTACGGGTTCGCAATGTGCTGCGCAGTCATGATGGATCACTTTGGATCGGGACGGATGGAGGAGGAGCCTATCATCTTGCAGCCGCAGGAATGCAGCATTTCACCACGCAAAATGGCCTGGTCAACAATTTTGTGCGCGTCTTTCTCGAGTCCAAGGACGGCACTCTCTGGATTGGTACGGATAACGGCGTGAGCCATCTCGATCAAGGGGGCATTCATGACTACACAGCGCAAAATGGGCTGGTCTATAACAGCATCCGCTCGCTGCTGGAGGACCGGGACGGAACCATTTGGATCGGCACTGAGCGCGGGCTAAGCCAGTACCGGAATGGGGGGTTTTATCACGACGCGATGACCGCCGCGCTGGGCGACGAAAAGGTTTGGGCGCTTCATCAGGATATGGACGGCGGAATCTGGATCGGCACGCGCGCTCACGGACTTTATCGTTATCGCGACAGCCAGCTATCTCACTACACCACAGCTAACGGACTGGCCAGCGACAGCATCTATTCCATCCTAGAAGATATGCAGGGTCATTTCTGGTGCAGCGGCCCTTCGGGAGTTATGCTGGCTAACCGCGCGGAACTGGATGCTCTGGCTAACGACACGCAACAGCGGTTGTCGCTGCGCATCTTTCGCGCCAATGAGGGCGGAAAGCCCGCACAATTTTATGGAGGAACACAGCCGGCAGGCGCTATCACCAGTAGCGGCGAAGCCTGGTTTCCCACCAGTCAGGGATTGTGGAGCATCCGCGCGGATGAACTGGAGCGCCCGCCCGTCTCCAATCTCAATATCGACGCGGTCACGGTCGATGGCCAGCCGATGCCATTAAACGGAAAGCTGAGTCTGGATGCCGGCATCGGCCGCCTGGAGATTGGGTATGAGCCAGTGTTGCTGCGCTCACAGGACGGCCTTCGCTTTCGTTACAAGCTTGACGGATATGACCAGAGTTGGACCTATGCAGGCGCGCAACAGAGACTGGCGACCTATACCAATCTTCCCGCCGGGAAATACACATTTCATGTGGAAACGTGGGAGACAGATCATCCGGAGCATGAGGCTCGCGCCTCGATTGAATTCGTCAAGAAGCCTTATTTCTACCGGACACCGTGGTTTATTGCCTTCTGCGTGTTGCTTGCGGCGCTGCTTTCTATCTCCGCGTATCAGGTGCGGATGAAGCAGATTCACGATCGCTTCAATGCTGTGCTGGCAGAGCGAACGCGGCTGGCGCGCGAGATGCACGACACGCTTATCCAGGGCTGCGTCAGCATTTCCGCGCTGCTCGAGGCAGTGTCCAGCGGCGAGGTGGAGGACAACGAGTCCAAGGCGCACATGATCGACTATGCCGCCACGCAGATTCGCGCCACTGTGGATGAGGCACGGCAGGCAGTTTGGAATCTGCGGGCCGAAGAGCGCGCAAGCACTGATCTGGGAACGTCGCTTCAACGCATGGCAGAACGGATTGGCCGGGAACATGGCGTGGAGATGGTCTATCGTTCGCATGGGAATCCATTCGCTATTAGCTTGCCTGCTACCCATGAATTGATGATGGTGGCCCGAGAGGCGGCATTTAACGCGATCCTGCATGGGCACGCGCAACAGATCATTGCGGAGCTTGCCTATACGGACGAATCGCTTTCACTGACAGTAAAGGACGATGGACAAGGCTTCGACGCCTCGAAGGCCTTCTCCGAGGAGCACTTCGGACTGCGCGGAATGAGGGAAAGGATTCACCAGTTTAACGGAAGATTTGAAATTACAAGCACTCCACATCAGGGAACCTGCGTACGATTAGCGATTCCCCGCGCGGCCATCGCCCCATGATGCACGAACCCCGATACGCCTCCGCGCCGGAGCTGAACATGCTGACTGCAACACCCTATAATTCCGTTATGCCGCCCATTCGCATACTTATTGTTGATGATCATCCGATTATGCGGGTAGGGATAACGGCGCTCATCGGGTCCAGCAAGGAGATGGAGACGGTGGCCCAGGCCTCCAATGGCGAGGAGGCGATCAGCATGCATGCGCTTCATCACCCGGACATCACCCTCATGGATTTGCGGCTGCCCGGCATCAGCGGAGTTGAAACGATCCGCCGCATTCGCAGCCAATCGCCCAAGGCGCGGTTCATTGTGCTCACTACTTACGAGGGCGACGAAGACATCTTCCAGGCGTTGGAGGCGGGAGCCGCTGGTTACCTGGTGAAGGGCATGCCCCAGGAGATGCTGGTCAACGCGGTAAAGCGGGTTCATGCCGGCGGGCGGTTTTTGCCTCCGCCCATGTCTAAGGCTCTGGCCTCGCGCATGCCCGATTCCAGCCTCAGCCCCCGCGAACTAGAGGTGCTTGGACTGGTGGCGAAGGGAAAGTCCAACCGCGAGATTGCCAGCAGCCTGGGAATCACCGAGGCTACCGTGAAGTGCCACGTGAGCGTCATCCTGATGCGCCTGGATGCCAGTGACCGCACACAGGCAGTAGTCATCGCTCTGCAACGGGGACTGATTCATCTGTAGGAACGCATTATTTGGTTAACACGACCTGGTACTCGGGAAGAGCTTCCACTGAGTACAGGGCTCCAGCCTGGCCATCCTTGCCATAGCTTGGCCGTTTGTCTGCTTCAAAGAAGATGGGAGTTTTCCGACTCAGCGGCAGGACCTGAAGTGTGAATGTGGCCGAGACGGATGCGGAAAGAAATCGCTTCAGCCCGATTTGCCACTCTGTTCCATTGAAAAAGTAATCGGTAAGCAAGCGGCTGCCCGCAAGCAAGCGCGCCTCGTCTCCCTGGTAATGCACTCTGAGATAGAGATCGCTTAGACCACTGAGCGCGCCCTGGGGAACAGTAACTTTCCATTCGCCCGCCTGGCTAAAACTGGAATCCTCCGGCGCCATCACTACGGCGTCTTTACGCCATGAATACGTGGGGCCAAAAACCGGCTCGGGCGCTTTGCCTATTGCGCGCGTCTGCGTCACCTGGAGTTCCACTTTTCGCTCAGGCTCGCGCAGATTCAGAGATTGGAAGAGTCCGGTCTGATGGGCAGCTTCAACTTTGGCTGCCTCATTGCCGGCAGTGAAGTTTTCGGCAGGAATGAACGCCACATTAAAGAATGATTTGCCGATTTGGCGCAGAATTATATGCGAGCCATCGCTGTAAACCTGGGCCTTGGTCATCACCAGCTGGTCACGTCCCGTAACATTCACTCTCCAAAGTTCTCCTGCATGTTCCTCACTAAGGAGTACGATGCGCGTCAGACCACTGTTTCCATGAATCGTAATTGCTGTACTCAGTCCCGGCACGACGTCCCGCACGTTCAGCGTGTCTTCTGTTTTGGAGAGTGTTCCCCGTTCATTATGGATCGCCGAAGAGTCTGCGGCCAGAAACGCAAACTCCGCGGCAATGCCCTGAATGGATTTGAAGAAGACATACGTCTCGCCGCCGGAGCGAACCTTCAGGATAGGCTGGGCAGTCGCATAGCGCAGCGTGACGCCATCGAGGTCGAGATTCACGGGCCAATAGAAGTAACTGTTGGCTGGAATGGTTATGGGCCGGGCAGGAATAAGCAGCGTATGACCAGGAATCTTAATTTCGAATTGTGTGCCGGGCCGTGACGGAAGCTCTTGCTCGCGGATGTAGTTGTTCACAAACAGAAAGCCTCGCTGTCCGTCGATGCGCAGCGATGCGCGAATCATCGATGTATCTGCCGGCCCGGCAGGGTGCGGCGTAGGCTCAATGACGCGCGCCGGCGCCAGTTGAGCGCCGAAGTCCTGGAGAAAGTAATGGTCGAGCTTCAACTCCCGCAGCGGTGCATTCATCTGGCCAAACTCCCCCAAAGGCGCCTGAAAGTCGTAACCCTTGACGGGAACATCGGTTGGATAAGAGGTGCGTTGCGACTCCTGAAGCGTGGTAAGTTTTCCGTCAGGGTTCTCTCCTCCATGAAACATGTAATAGCCGAGGAGATTGACTCCTGAACCAATCATCACGGGAATCATTGCAGGAATATCACCCGCGGCCAGCAAGGGCCTGCGGTGATAGGTATCCTGGATGCCGCCTCCAACTTCCGCGGTCAGGAAGGGTACTTTAATGTTCAGGCCGGCATCGTTCCGGTTGACGGCTATGGAGTTATCACTATCTTCTCTTTTGTTTGCATCCACGCGGCTGTCAAAGCGGAAGGAATAAATTTCAGCGGGAGGAAAAGCTTGTGTGCCAGCATTCCAGGGAGCGTCGGGGTAGCCGCCATAGACAGGCAAAAACAGATCTTCGGGAACCACCGCGTTGTCCCAGCCGGTTACGGTATACAAAGGCACATCCAGGCCGCTGTCAATTGCCATGCTCTTGAGCGCGGCCAGATGCGCGCGCCCCTGCCCCGGACCATTCGCCGCGTACTCGTTTTCAATCTGGATGCCGATGACCGGACCGCCGTCTTTCCACAGCAGTCCATGAAGCTGCTGGCCGATTTGCGAATAGAATTGTTTCACTTCGGCGAGATAGACGGGATCATTGGAGCGCACGGCACTCTTTTTGAGCACCCAGTCAGGAAGTCCGCCGTTGCGTACCTCCCCGTGGGCCCAGGGACCGATGCGCGGATAAAGCAACATTCCGTGCCTGGCGCACAGTTCGGCAAATTTTCTCAGATCGCGCTGACCGCTCCAGTCAAACTGGCCTTCAATCTCTTCATGATGAATCCAGAATATGTAGGTCGAGATGACATCTACGCCGCCGGCCTTCATCTTGAGAATTTCTTCTTCCCAGAATGTCTCCGGATAGCGCGTGTAGTGAAACTCGCCCATCACGGGAATCCAGGGCTTGCCGTCTCGCATAAGGTACTGGCTATTGACAGTAATCGTACTTCCATCAGGCGCACGATTCGTGCCCAGTTGAGTGGGAACAGGCCTGGGCGCGGCATTGGAAGCCGTTGCGTCAAAAACCAGACGATTGGCAGGCGGCTGTGCGCCCAGGCAGCAAGCAAAGACGAGCACAACAAAAGATATCTTAAGAGGGCGCATAACTCTCATGCCTTTCAAAGCACGCATATCCCGTCAACAAACCAGTTTTCCGATCTTGCTTTCCATTCCGGCACGTATGGCGCCTTGTGACAATGAGCCATTGAGCGCTTCTCGAACCGATGAGCGCATACTACTCCGTTCGTGTGCAACTTAAATCCGACTAAAGTCGGATTATGCGGATTCACTTTGGATACGGTGGCACACATGGAGTCCAAGGGTGTTGAGCTACAGTTACGGCCAAGAAAAAGTTGAGAATTATGACCCGCAGAGTATCAGGCAACAAACCGGCCTTTCGATATTTTGGTACCAGACTTCTCCGGTTCCGATACGACTGAAATCGGAAGTGCCGAAATTGCGATCATAGAATTGGGCCGAAAATGGCGGATATAGCGTGGGCGGGGAAATTCATCCAGTACCGGTTCGCATGATCATTTGCTCTATTGTGGGGATCAATAACGAGTGTATGGAATTGGCTGTTATGTTGTTGATGATGAAGGATTTGCTGGGGGGCAACGGAATTGATTGACAATCAACACGTGATAAGGCGTTCAATTGGCCAGGGCGGTGGAACGGATGGCAGGCTTCAACCGCCCAGATTCTGTCGTCCTTAAGAGCCTTCAATTCCGCTTCCAGCGGGTGCTCCGGGAACTTGGCGGACAGGTCGACTCGCGAATCACCAATTCCGGCAGAATCGATACCGAATTCGGAATTGCTTCTTCCCCGCGAATCCGTTGCAACAGGATGCGCGCGGCGGTCAGGCCCATTTGCTTCAGCGGCTGGCGAATGGTAGTCAGGCTGGGGTTGTGGTACGAGGCGCTTTGGATGTCGTCGAAGCCTATCACGGAAACGTCTTCGGGAACGCGCAGGCCATGGTCCATAAAGGCACGGATCGCACCGATAGCGGCCAGATCGTCAAAGCAGACCAGGGCGGTGAACGGAGCGCCTCCCGCCAGCAACTCGCTCGCTGGACCATAGCCCAGCTCCGGCGTGGAGACCAGTGACCTCAATTGTATGGTCAGCGCGGGCGGAACCTCCAGCTTGAGTTCCCGCGCCTCAGCCATCAGACACTCCCAGCGGTCGTCGGCATCGGAGCTATGGCTACCTCCGCGCATGAAAGCAATTTTGCGGTGCCCCAATTGGAAAAGGTGCCTCAAGGTCAACTCTGCTGCCCGCCGCTGATCCAGCACGACATCGGTGACGCCCTCGATCTTGCGATGCCCGGCCACGGACACCACGGGCAGCTTCATGCCGTGCTTGAGCACCGTGTCGATCAGAATAAATCCTTCCACAGAGCGGTCCACCAGCAGGTTTGAGTATTCCTCAATCAGGTCGGGCTTGCGCTGGTGACTTGCGGTCAGGTAGAAATACCCTTCCTCCATGAGGTACGCTTCCACACCGGCCAGCACCTGCGTGGTGTAGCTGTCGCTTAACTCAGGCACCAGCACTCCCACCGAATAGGACTGCCGCTTGCGCAGCGACCGCGCATAAAAACTGGGCCGGTAGTTAAATCTGGCCGCCGCCTCCTTCACCCGGTCCCGGGTCTCCTGCGGAATCGAACGCACGCCGGGAGCGTTGTTCATCACCAGCGAGATGGTGGCGGGCGACAGGTTGAGATACTCGCCCAGCGTGCGCAGGCCGATGGGTTGCCCTGGCGCCGGTTCGTTCCCCGATCTTTTTAGTTTGGCCATATACTCCTTCTGAGTTAAGCGAGCCGGGTTACATTCTTGCCGGCTCGCCTAACGCCGGGTGCCTTCAAATCTTTTAGCACGGCATTGTTTTTCTCGATGAGAGCATAGCGCTGTTCCACGCAGGCGCGGGTGCGCAGCGGATCGGCCGGCGTGTTCATCACGTAGTCCAAAAGACGGGGGACGGTGCTGGCGGCCACATGCATCCGCGTGTCCGACGAGGCATAGTAGATGAACACCTCGCCATTCTTGTGTTCGATCCAGCCATTGCTGAATACAACATTCGAGACATCGCCAACGCGCTCTTCGCCTTCGGGGGCGATGAAGTAGCCGGCGGGCTTGTGCGTGATGACCCACGGCCGTTCCAGTTCGGCAAGGAAGAGGTAGAGCACGTAGCGCAGACCGGCAACGGTGTTGCGCACGCCATGCGCCAGGTGCAGCCAACCCCGCGATGTCTTGATGGGCGCGGGACCGAGGCCGTTCTTGACCTCCTGGATGGTGTGATATTCACGGTTGTCGAAGATGATTTCCTCGCCGATGACGGCACGCTCGATCTTCGGGGCCAATCCCCAGCCGATACCGCCGCCCTTTCCCGCCTGGACGAAATCGTCCTGCGGGCGGGTATAGAAGGCGTATTTGCCATCGACGAACTCGGGGTGGAGAACGACGTTGCGCTGCTGCGGAGATTTGGACTGGAGGTCGGGCAACCGTTCCCAGGTCTTGAGGTCCCGGGTGCGGGCAATGCCACACTGCGCAACCGCGGATGAGGTGTCCCAAGCCGGCGCTTGCGAGTCCTTGCGTTCGGTGCAGAAGAGGCCATAGATCCAGCCGTCTTCGTGTTTCACCACGCGCATATCATAGACATTGATATCCGGCTCGGCAGTCTCCGGCAGCAAAACAGGGTACTCCCAAAAGCGGAAGTTATCCATGCCGTTCGGGCTCTCGGCAACAGCGAAGAAGGATTTGCGGTCCGCGCCTTCAACACGCGCCACCAGCAGAAACTTTCCCTCGTTCAGAATTGCTCCGGAATTGAAGACGGCGTTGACGCCCATGCGCTCCAGCAGGAAGGGATTGGATTTCCGGTTGAGGTCATAGCGCCAGGGGATGGGCGTGTGAGCCGCGGTCAGAACGGGATACTGGTAACGATCAAAGATGCCATTACTACCGGGCAACTTGCGGTTGCGGCGAGCGAGCAGTTTCTCCTGCTGCTTGAAGAGCTCTTGAACGCGCTTCTTGAATGATGAAGGAGTCATCTGGCTTCTCCCGTCTTTCCAACTTCACATTGAGCCTCGCCGCCGCGGGCGGGGAGCTATGCCGGCTCCTTGACTTCCAGCCGCTGATCGGCCCCCATTTCGCCGAGTTTTTGCACGATGCCCGAAGGCCAGTGAATCTCTATCGCTGCGGCGCGCTCGCTTCCCAGTCCGAAGTGCACTGTCAGGTCGCTGCTGGAAGCATAGCCGACGCTGTTGTTCACGCATCGAATCTGCGTCCGGCTGGCGGTCTTCAATGTCACCTGGGCCCCGATGGCGGAGCGATTACTGCGTGTGCCGGTGAGCCGCAACTGCAACCAATGCTGCGGGAGGCTTTGATTCCGCCATAGCTCGATGGGCCCGTCCAGGGAGGTGACCGCCACATCCAGGCGTCCATCGCGGTCAAAGTCGGCGAAGACGCAACCGCGATGCATGCGAGCCGGCCCCAGTCCCACGCCAGATTCATTGGAGACATCAATAAACTTACCGCCCACGTTTCTGAAGATGCAGTTGGTCATGGGATCGTCGGTATCCACGCCGCCGCAGGCCACAAACAAGTCCAGCCAGCCATCATTATCCAGATCGACCAACCCGCATCCCCAGCCGCTATGCGGATGGCTCAACCGCAGCAGTCCGGTCTGGATGCTTCCGTCTTCAAACTCTCCATGGCCGCGGTTCAGGAAGACGTCGTAGGCCTCGTGTTTCAAGGCGGTCATGACCAGGTCGAAGCGGCCGTTGCCAGCGATATCACCGAAATCCGCAGACATTCCCGAGATGCAGCGCCCATCGCCGTTATAGGCCACGCCGGCATCCATTCCGATCTCGGTGAAACCATGCCCGGTGTTTCGAAAGAGCAGGTTACGCGCCTTGTCGTTGGCCACAAAGATTCCGGGCCGGCCATCCCCAGCAAAGTCCGCAACAGCAATCCCCATTCCTTTGCCCAGAACCTTAGCCAGAGCATCCTTGCCCGTCACCTCGGTAAATGTTCCATCCCCGTTGTTGTGGAACAACTGCATCGGCTCGGCTATGTATTTTTCCGGCGGGCAATAGCGCCGGGTCTCGTCGGTCATGCCACCGCAGATGGGATCGATTCCCGGCGACCATTCACAATAGTTGGAGATGAACAGGTCCAGCAGGCCGTCGTTGTCGTAGTCAATCCAGGCCGCGGCTATCGACCATAAGCCGCGCACCGGGGGCAGATTCAGGCGGGCCGCGTCGGTCACATCGGAAAAGGTTCCGTCGCCGTTGTTGCGGTAGAGCTGGTTGCCATGAACGCCGACGACAAAGAGGTCCTCATGGCCGTCGTTGTTGTAGTCTCCCACCGCAACGCCCATTCCATAGCCTCGTCCAGCCAGGCCCGCCTTCTCCGTGACGTCGGTGAAGGTGCCGTTGCGGTTGTTGTGGTAGAGACGATTCCAATAGCTCTTGCCGGTCTTCTCAAGCTGCGGCATGGCGGCTCCGTTGACGCAAAAGAGATCGGGCCATCCGTCGCCGTCGTAATCGATGACGCCCAGGCCCCCGGGCAAGGTTTCCGGCTGATACTTGTTGCCCGTGGCACCGGTGCGGAGCAGGAAGTCCAGTCCATTGCCGGGCGCAGCATTGATCATGCGGATGGGGCATGGAGCGCCGGCGGCCCATGCGGCCGGCGCCAGCAGCGCTCCCGGCAGCCATAATGCGCCGGCGCGCAAAAAGTCGCGTCTACTGGGGGCCATCGAAGCTCCCTTGTCCGCTCGTCTGCAGGGCCGAGTTAGCCAGCCTGGCCGCTTCCCGGCCAGCCTGTCTGGCTTCCTCCTCGCGGCCCAGTTTACGCAGAGCACTGGCCAACTGCGCATGCAACGCGCCATTGTTATCGGGATAGCCGGCGGCCAACTGCGGCCCCAACAAGCGCACCGCCTCGTCGGGCTGGCCCAACTGGCCATAAGCCAGGCCCAACTGCACTTGTGTCCAGGCGTCCCTGGGCTGGATCACGGCCAGCTCCTTGAGGCGGGCAAGAGCCTCGGCGTAGTCCCGTTCGTTCATGGCCATGGCCGCCAGCGTCTGCAGCGCGGAGGAGAGGCGGGGATTCCGGGCCAGCGCCGCTCGTGCCGCGTTGCGCGCAGCTTCCGTATCGCCCAGCGCCTTGTCCGCCTCAGCCAGGCTGGCCAGCAGGCGGGGATCATCTGGCCGGGAGCGCAAGGCCTCGGTGTACTCTTTCTGCGCCGCCGCGGCATCGAAGCGCAAGCGCAGTTCCACGTCTCCGCGAAGCTGATGGAAGGCGGCCTGGTCGCCCGTCTTGCTCAGCCGTTCTTCCGCGCGCGATACTTCGCTTCCATAACAGACCTGAAGCCAAAAGCCGGCCGTGGCCTCGCCGGCCTTCAATCCCCGTTCCAGCGATGGAATGGCTCGTGGGCAATCTCCGGTGCGGGCCAAGGCCACGCCCCGGAAGAGGAATCCGGAGGGACCAGCCGTGGCAGCCGCGGGCAAGGCCTTTAACTGCTCCCACCGGCCCTGCGCGTAAAGCTCCCCGACGCCCAGCCCTGCTCCACCTTTGGGGGGCGCGGAGAGCAAAGGGCAATCTCCTCCTTTTTCGCGAAGACAATTCCACAAGGTTCCAGCCACCTCAGGCCCCGGCTGGCGGGCCGGAGGCCAAGAAGCCAGCACGTTGCGCAACTCCGCCGGCGATCGTTCACCCAGGGCGAGCAGGCGCTTCTCGGCCAACTGCCAGTCTCCCTGCCCGGCCGCCAGCAGAGCTTCAAGGTGGATGGTCTCGACGCTTTCCGGTTCACGGCCTTCGGCCTCCTTCAGGCTCTGCCGTGCGGGCGCGTCATGGCCCAGTTCCAGTTGCGCCACGCCCAAGTCGCCCCAGATTCCGGGTTGCGCGGGATCGCGAGCGGCGGACTGCTCCAGCAAGCTCTCCCTGGTCTGGCTTCCTTCCGGGTGGCCCCAGGCCTCGATGCGCAGTTCCGGTCCTTCTCCCGCCCTGGTTTTCAGCAAAGACATCTCCAGGAGGTGAAAGCGGTCCAGGCAGAAGCCGGCCCAGGCGGTCAGGTACTGGACCTCACCAGCGCTGCGCGCGACGGCTGACTGGTAGGCCTCGGCGGCCATGGCGGGATCGTTCAACGCCAGGGCTGCTTCGGCCAAGTAAGCCTGCGGAGCGCCGTCGTGGGGCTGCGCCGCGGATGCAGCGTGCAATGGCGCCAGGGCATCGCGGGGACTGCCGCTGCGCAGCAGGTCTACGCCCAACAGCAGGTTGGCCAGGTAATTTCGCGGCTCTTCCTTGATGATCTGCTTCAGCAGCGGGATGGAGCGGGCATAATCGGCCTGCTTGTGGAAGGCGTTGGCTGCGTCAAGCCGGCTCTGAAGCTCGCCTGGCTGGGCGGCGGGAACGGGCTGGGCGAAGAACGGCAAGGCAACGGCCAGAAGCAGTCCCCCAGCGGCCAGGATCGTTCCCGCTGATGAGCCCGGCCAGCGGCAGTGGGACAAGCGCGAGTATGCGCCCCTTGAATGATTCATCGCACCTTCACTCTGGCCCACAGAAGATCGTGGCATATTTGCCGTCCACGCTGAAAGTTATCTTAACAGTCCGCGATTGCGGCGGCTACTCGACCGCGGTGCTTGCAGGCAAGCCCGGACCGAGCCGTTCCATCACCTCAAAGCAGGCGCGGCTGTTGTGGTAGGGGCACTTCCACATATCGACTTTGTAAGCTTCCATGGCAGGAGCGCCGGACCGCGACACCCTCGAGAACCATTCGCCGTGCTCGCGATCGATGATGTATTTCTCGATGAACGCCCAGCTTCGTTCCGCGCCTTCCAGGAATCGCCGCTGGCCGGTAAGCTGGTAGGCATTAAGAAAGCCGACCACGGCCTCGGCCTGCGGCCACCAATGCTTGTTCGCGTCGGTGATTCCCGCCGGTTGGGCTTCGTAAAGCAGACCGCCGTCGCTGTCGATTCCCTGTTCAATAACGGCCTGCGCCATCTTCACCGCTGCCTCGCGCACTCGCTTGAGAAGCGCCGGATCGCCAAGGATCGTTGCGGCTTCGCAGAGCAGCCAGCTTCCCTCGATGTCGTGGCCAAAGGAGATTTTGTCCGAGCGCGAGCGCCACTCTTCGTCGAAAAACAAGATGAGATGATGTGTCGTGGAATCGATGATGTGGCCGAGAAAGATTTTAATCAGTTCACCGAGCCGCTGGCGGAGGGTCTCATTCTCGTGGAAGCGCAGCAGCGCGGCGTAGGCCTCTAAGAGATGGAGGTGCGTGTTCATGGACTTCTTTTCGTCCAGATCCACATCGCTCAGGCGCTGGTCTGCGGCCAGCTTCCAGTCGCGCTCATAGGTTTCGTAGTAACCGCCGTGCAGATCATCGTGGCTTGTGGATTCGATCTTCTCCACCAGTCGCAAGGCCATGGCGAGCGCCTCGGGATCTCCACTAGCGTGCAGATACTCGGCCAGCGCGTAGACGGTGAATGCCTGCCCGTAGATGCGTTTCCTGGAGTCGATGGGGCGGCCCTCAAAATCGAGCATCCAATAGACGCCGCCAAACTCCCGGTCCCAGAAAAATCGCATAATGTAATCGTAGGCGCGCCGTGCGGTGGCCAGATAGGCCGGGTTGCGATAGAAGCTGAAGGCCTTCGAGAAGGTCCACAGAATGCGCGCGTTGAGAATCAGCCCCTTGGGGGCGTGCGGGTCCGTGGTCAGGTCATTGGCGACCCGGCCACGGAAGCCACCATATTGTTCGTCGATCGTGTTGTTGATCCAGAAGGGCAGGATGCCGGAAAGCAGCTCCGTTTCCACTTTCTGCCGCAGGCCTTGCACGAGGGCGCCTCCTGAAATGCGGGATACAGGTTGAAATTCAATGCGCAGCGGCTGATCAGCCAGGCTGACTTAGAATCGCGTCGATGCCGGCAAGTTCTTCCGCCGCGAAACTGAGGTTGGCGAGCGCGGCGACATTCTGCTCGATTTGCTCCACACAGCTGGCCCCGATCAACGCTGAAGTCATGCGGCCGTCACGCAATACCCAGGCCAGAGCCATCTGCGCCAGCGTCTGTCCGCGCTCGGCGGCCAGGGCGTTCAAGCTGCGCACCTGGGCGAGACGGCGTTCGCTGATGTCATCCTTCTTGAGGAAACCGTGCGGCTTGGATGCGCGCGAGCCGCTAGGGATGCCTCGCAGGTAACGGTCGGTCAGCAGCCCCTGCGCCAGCGGACAAAAGGCAATGGCGCCCACGCCCTCGCTGCCCAGCACATCCAACAGCCCATCTTCAATCCATCGGTTGAAGATCGAATACCTCGGCTGATGGATGAGACAGGGCGTGCCCAACTCGCGGAGAATCTTAACGGCCGCCGCGGTCTGTTTTGCATCGTAGCTGGAGATGCCGGCATAGAGCGCCTTGCCGGAGCGCACCGCCTGGTCGAGAGCGCCCATGGTCTCCTCGACCGGCGTCTCCGGGTCAGGACGATGGGAGTAGAAGATGTCAACGTACTCCAGCCCCATGCGCTTCAGGCTCTGGTCCAGGCTGGCCAGCAGGTACTTGCGCGAGCCCCAGTCGCCATAGGGGCCGGGCCACATGCCCCAGCCGGCCTTGGTGCTGATGATCAACTCGTCGCGATGAGCCGCAAAATCGAGACGCAGAATCTCGCCGAAGTTGGATTCGGCGCTGCCCGGCGGAGGGCCGTAATTGTTGGCCAGATCGAAGTGGGTGATGCCGAGATCGAAGGCCCGGCGCACCATGGCGCGGCCGTTCTCAAAGACATCGACGCCGCCAAAGTTATGCCACAGGCCAAGGGAGATGACGGGCAGGCGGATGCCGCTACGCCCGCAACGGCGGTACTGCATGGCATCGTAGCGTTGTTCTCTTGCCTGGTACACGGCTGTTACCTCCTTGTTGAAATGCAGGGCCCGGCAGGCAGCTCCTAGGTAAGAATTCCCTTGATCAAAACTGTCTTTCGTCCGTTTGCGGGCGGAGGCACGATATTCCCTTCGATGGGGACGCCGTCCACAATGAGAGCGATCGAATTGCCCTCGCCTTTCCGCTCGATGGTGATGTTGTAGACCACCCCGCGGAAGGTGCGCGTGGCGGTAAAGCCCGGCCAGTTCCTGGGAATCACCGGAGCGATCTCCAAGCCGTCGAGTGTGGCGCGCACGCCCAGAATCCACTGCACGATTGCGTAGTAGTTCCACGCCGCCGTGCCGGTGAGCCAGGAGTTCTTGGCCTCGCCGAAGGTGGGCGCGTCCTTGCCGGCGATCATCTGCGCGTAGACATAAGGCTCGCAGCGGTGCAGATCGCTGATCTCCTCGCGCGCCGAAGGGTTGATGCGGCTGTAGTAATCGTGCGCCAGGTCGCCGTGACCCAGCCGCGCTTCGCCGATCATCACCCAGGGATTGTTATGGCAGAAAATGCCGGCGTTCTCCTTGTATCCCGGCGGGTAAGAGGAGATTTCGCCGAGGTTCAGGTAGTACTTCGAGTAGGGCGGCTGCTGCAACACAATGCCGTGTTTGGTAGCCAGAAATTTGCCTGTGGCGGCCAGTGCCTTGGCGGCCTTGCCGTCGTCGAGACCAATGCCCGCCAGTACGCAAAAGCCATTCGACTCGATGAAAATTTTGCCTTCTGCGCACTCCTTGGAGCCGATCTTGGCGCCGAAGTCGTCATAGGCCCTCAGGAACCACTCGCCGTCCCAGCCGTGTTTATGGACAATCTGCTCCATCTTCGCTACCTCGTCGAGATACGAGGCAACTTCATTGTGCAACCCGCGGTGCTTGGCGATTGCGGCAAGCTCTCGGCCGGCGAGCACAAACAGGCCGGCGATGAAGACCGATTCGGCCACCTTGCCGTCCTTGTTGGTAGTGGTCTGGAAGCTCTGGCCGGGAGTGTCCGAGAAGCAGTTCAGATTCAGGCAGTCATTCCAGTCGGCGCGTCCGATGAGCGGCAGGCCGTGGGGCCCGAGCCGCTCCAGCGTGTAGCGGAAGCTGCGCTGCAGGTGCTCGTAGAGCGGTTTCTCACTGCCGGGCTCGTTGTCGAAGGGCACCGGCTCGTCCAAAATGCTCCAGTCGCCGGTTTCTTTGAGATAGGCGGAGACGCCAATGATCAGCCAGTGGGGGTCGTCGTTGAAGCCGCCTCCGATGTCGTTGTTGCCGCGCTTGGTGAGCGGCTGGTACTGGTGATAGGCGCCGCCGGTCGCCAGTTGCGTGGCGGCCAGGTCCAGGATGCGCTCGCGGGCGCGCGCCGGGACCATGTGGACAAAGCCCAGTAGGTCCTGATTGGAATCGCGGAAGCCGAGGCCGCGGCCGATGCCCGACTCATAAAACGAAGCCGAGCGCGACATGTTGAAGGTGGCCATGCACTGGTAGGCGTTCCAGATGTTGACCATGCGGTTGGTGTGGACGTCTGGCGTATTCACCTGGAAGATGCCGAGTACGCTCTCCCAATACTGGCGCAGCCGCTCGAAAGCGGCATCGGCCTGCTTCGCGTCAAGATATTTGGCGATGACCGGCTTGACCGTCTTTTTGTTGATGATCTGGGAGCTCTCTGGATCGAACTTCTGGTCGGCCGGGTTTTCGTGGTAGCCGAGCAGGAAAACGATCTGCTGCGTCTCACCAGGGGCCAGGTCGAGCTTCACTTGATGGGCGCCGATGGGCGACCAGCCGTGGGCAATGGAGTTGGTGAGCTGGCCGGCTTCCACGGTGGCGGGCTTGTCCCAGCCACGATAACGGCCCAGGAAGGCCTCGCGCTGCGTGTCGAAGCCGGCGCCGGGCTTCGAGCAGGCGAAGTAGGCAAAGTGGTTGCGGCGCTCGCGGTACTCGGTCTTGTGATAGATGACGCCGTCTTCAACCTCGACCTGGCCGATATTAAAGTTGCGCTGGAAGTTGGTGGCGTCGTCCTGGGCATCCCACAGGCAAAATTCGATGCTGGCGAAGGCGGAGATGAGCGCCCGGGTCGCACGCCGGTTGGTGACCGTGAGCTGCCAGATCTCCAGGTTTTCGTCGAGTGGCACGAAGTAGCGGGTCTGCGCCTCGATGCCGCTGTATTTGGAGCCGATAGTGGTGTAGCCCATGCCGTGGCGGCATGCATAGTCCTCCAGTTCAGTGCGCGTCGGCTGCCAGGACGGCGACCAGAACTCCCGGGACTCGTCATCGCGCAGGTAGACGTACCGGCCGCCGAGGTCCATGGGAACATTGTTGTAGCGATAGCGGGTAATGCGGCGCAGGCGGGCGTCGCGATAAAACGAATAGCCCCCGGCTGTGTTGGATATGATGCCAAAATAGGCCTGACAGCCCAGGTAGTTGATCCACGGCAAGGGTGTATCAGGGCGCGTTATCACATACTCGCGGTTGCGATCGTCAAAATGCCCGTACTTCATTCGCGTGCTCCTGTAAGTAAGCGTGTCAGGAGTATAGCCCCTCTCCGGAATGCTAATCAAACGTTTTTTTAGCACACTTCGCGGTATTCTGGGAAACAGGACGAATTTGCGTAACGCGGCGCGAATGTGTAAAGCTATCTGCGCGAGAGAAATGAGGCAATCGGCCTCGGTGTTCGGAACGGTTGCCGGGATTCAGGCAAAGTGGAGCAAATCCTTATGTGTTTAACCTGAGGGCTCTCGCGAGGTGAAATAGCAATTATGGCCAATTCTTTATTCCTGCCCTTCGTGCGTTCCTGGTCCGGCTGGGAGATGCTGCTGCCTGTTCTCTTTACCGGTTTTCTTCTTTGCCCCGTTGCACAGGTTCATGGAACTGATAGCACAGTGGCTGATAGCGCCCGGTTGGCCATCAAAGTGGACCAGGTGGGCTATCCGCTGAATGGCCCCAAGGTAGCGCTGGTCAGCTCCCCCGCCACAGCCTTTGAAATCAGGCGTTCGAGCGATGGTCAGGTGGTTTTCCATGGGAAATTGGCGCCTCCGCAAACCGACCCGAACACCGGCGATCAGGTGCAGGCCGCGGATTTTTCCGGCTTGCGCCAGACGGGGAGCTTCTACATGATGGTCCCCGGCGTGGGGCGAAGCTGGGACTTCACGGTGGACAACAATGTCTTCCAGCATACCTACTACATGGCCATGCGCGCTTTTTACGGGCAACGCTGCGGGACGGCGGTGGACATGGGACCCGAGTTCCCTGGGTACTCGCACGCCATCTGCCATCAGCATGGCGAATTCCACCCTAGTTCAGGAGCCAAAGGGCCGCGGGACAACATTGGCGGATGGCACGATGCAGGCGATTATGGCCGCTACATGGTCAACTCCGGCATCACCACCGGCACCTTGCTGTGGGCATGGGAGATTTATGGGCAGAAGCTCAAGAATATTTCGCTCAATATTCCCGAGTCGGGCAACGGGACGCCGGACATCCTGAACGAGGCGCGGTGGAACCTGGAGTGGATGCTGAAGATGCAGGACGACGACGGGGGCGCCTGGCACAAGCAGGCCAGTGAGCATTTTTCGGGCTTTGTTGCGCCGGAGGACGATAAGCTGCCAAGCGAGGTGATCGGGACCGGTGCGGCGCCCTATAAGAGCACCTGCGCCACTGCGGACCTGGCGGCCGTGGGCGCGATCGCCGCGCGCGTCTACCAGCCTTATGATGCAAAGTTTGCGGCGCAGTCGCTGGAGGCGGCGCGGCGAGCCTGGGCATGGGCCGAGAAAAATCCTGACGTCACCTTCAGGAATCCGCACGGCGTCAGCACCGGCGAGTACGGCGATTCGAGTTGCAAGGATGAACGCCTGTGGGCGGCGGCGGAGCTTTGGCGCACCACCGGCGAAGCGCAGTATAACGACTTCTTCCTGAAAAATTACGCCGAGTTCCTTCCCAGCCTGGATTCGCCACCGGCAGAGAACTGGAACGCGATGGGGGAGATGGCACTTAGAGCCTACGTCCTCTCAACGAGGAAAGGCGCGGATGCCACGGCGGTGCGAGCCATCCGGGAGCGTATCCTGGCCGCGGCGCACGCGATTGTGGAGCGCACGCGTTCCAATCCCTACCGCGTGAGCATGCAGGCCAAGGACTATGTTTGGGGATCGAATGGTATTGCGGCGGATTATGGCGCGGGATTGCTGATTGCCAACGTAATCCAGCCTGATCCAAGCTTTGCGGATGCAGCGCGGGACAACCTGCACTATCTGCTGGGGCGAAACACTTTTTCGCTGTCATGGGTAACGCAGGTGGGCGAGCACCCCTTCCAGCACCCGCATCATCGGCCCAGCGGCTCAGGCAAGCAGCCTGGACCCTGGCCGGGGATGCTGTCCGGAGGGCCAAATGCTAACCGGCAGGATGCGGTTCTGGCAGCGTTTCCCAAGGATCTGCCGCCGGGGAAAGTCTATTCCGATCAGTTGGCCTCGTACGCGAGCAATGAGATTTGCATCAATTGGCAGGCATCACTGGTGTTTTTGTTGGCGGGAGAATTGAAGTAGTTAGTTATTTCGAGCCGGAGTCGAAAGTCGAGGGATTCCACATGCATCTGCACATTCTGGATATCGCCATCATTGTGGCCTATCTGTTGAGCACAGTGCTCATCGGCTACTGGGTTTCGCACCGCGCTTCACAAAGCATGCAGGCCTACTTTCTGGGCGGCAACAAGATGCCCTGGTATATGCTGGGCATCTCCAACGCCTCGGGCATGTTCGACATCAGCGGCACCATGCTGCTGGTGTATTGGATGTTTGTCTACGGCCTGAAGAGCGTGTGGATTCCCTGGCTCTGGCCGACCTTCAACCAGATCTTCCTGATGGTCTACCTTTCCGCGTGGCTGCGCCGCTCCAGGGTGATGACCGGCGCGGAGTGGATCAAGACGCGCTTTGGCACCGGCCTGGGCGCGCAGCTCTCCCACATCATCGTGGTGGTTTACGCCTTTGTCAGCATCATCGGCTTCTTCACTTACGGCTTCAAGGGCATCGGGAAATTTGCCGCCGAGTTCCTTCCCTGGCATCTTTCGGCCGATCCAGTCACTTCGGCAAATATATATGCGCTGATTCTTATCTCTATTACAGCTATCTATGTTATCAAGGGCGGTATGATCAGTGTGGTAATCACCGAGGTAATCCAGTTTTTCATTCTGGCTATCGCCAGCTTTGCCGTGGGCATTATCGCCATGATGAAGGTAGCTCCCGGGATGCTGCACAAAGTTGTGCCTGCAGGATGGGACAATCTCTTTTTCGGCTGGCATCTGGGACTGGACTGGACGACGCTGCTTCCTGCGGCCACGGCCAAAATTGCCGATGACAGGTACGAACTCTTCGGCTTCTTCGTCATGATGCTGCTCTTCAAAGGCATTCTGATCTCTTCAGCCGGTCCCGCGCCCAACTACGATATGCAGCGCGTGCTCTCCAGCAAGAATCCCCGCGAGGCCTCGATGATGAGCGCCTGGGTCAACATCGTGCTCACTCCTCCACGCTACGTTCTTGTCATTGGGCTTACCGTGCTGGCCGCGGCCTTCTTTGGTCCCGACCTGCGCGCGATGGGCACGAAACTGGACTTTGAAACCGTATTGCCACTGGCGCTTGGTAAATTTGTCCCGATTGGCTTAGCAGGATTTCTGATTGCCGGCCTGCTGGCGGCCTTCATGTCCAACTTCGCGGCCACTGTCAACGCCGCGCCGCCCTACTTCGTCAATGACATCTACAAGCGCTATATCAATCCCAACGCCTCGCCCAAGACCTATGTTCGCCTAGCGTATCTCAGCTCCTTTGTCGTCGTTGTGCTTGGTGTGTTGATCGGATGGAACGTACCCTCGGTGAACTTTGTTGTTCTGTGGATTGTTTCCGGTTTATGGGGAGGCTACATCGCTTCCAATTCGTTGAAGTGGTATTGGTGGCGCTTTAACGGTTTTGGCTATTTTTGGGGAATGGTCACGGGAATTCTGTTTTCTATCCTGGCGATGCCGAGTGTGATGGGAAAGATCCCGGCCGTGCAGGGCCTCCTCGATAAAGTACCGTTGAATCTGGAAGTTGCAGTCACTTTTCCGCTGGTCTTTGTTGTCTCACTCATCGGCTGCCTGCTGGGCACGCTGCTGACCAAACCGGAAGACGACGCCGTGCTGAAGGACTTCTATCGCCGCGTGCGGCCGTGGGGCTTCTGGGGACCCGTGTTGAAGAAGGTTCTGGCCGAAGACCCCGGCTTCAAGCGCAACCAGGATTTCCTGCGCGATATGTTCAATATCGTTGTCGGCATCGTCTGGCAAATTGCCCTGGTGGCGCTGCCGCTCTACATCGTGATCAAGGAGTTCCAGCGCGCCGCCATTGTCTTGGGCGTGATTCTGGCTACGTCGCTGATTCTCAAGTTCACCTGGTATGACCACCTGGCAGAGCGCGAAGTAGAGACCGACCTGGCCGCCGCCGGAGACAAGTAACTGAACTTGACCTGTCGGCTTCATTCCCGTAAAGAAAGACAGCCGCCTGTTGTTTGCGCACGAGGGCAGACCGAAGCCACACTCTACGACGTCAGAAAGGCCGCGTCATTTGGAAGCGGGTATTCGGAAACTGCACTACTGCATAGGGACAGGGAATTCCCGTTGGTCAGAAAGCCGGGATTGCGACCTTATCGCCTATTTAGTAGGATGATAACAGTTGTTGATGCGCGCAACATTTTCGAGGGCCGAGGGCGTGCAGCTTGGAGGGCCGATGGGCGAGATGAAGCTGGTTCGCAGCGACGAGACGCATAAGTCGCAGGTGGATGCGGAAACCACGTCGCGGGTGATTGCGGAGAAGCGGATAGGCGAGCGGATCAAGCGGCTGCGACTGAAAAAATCGATGGGGCTGGTGGAACTGGGCAAGCGCACGGGGCTTTCAGCGAGCTTTCTATCGCAACTGGAGACGGGTCGGGTGGTGCCGACGCTGAGGAACCTGGCGCGGATCGCGATGGTGTTTTCCAAGGATCTGTCGTATTTCTTCGAGAGCGATCCGGCAGCGGTCTTCCGGATTCACCGGCGAAAAGAGCGGGTGCGAATGCCGCAGACGGGCGTGGATGTACCGACCTACTCTTTTGAGAGTCTGGGGTACATGGTTCCGGACCGGCAGATGGACCCCTACTTTGCCGAGTTTGTTCCGCTGACCAAGGAGATGGAGCCCAAGGCGCACATGCATCCGGGGAGCGAGTTTCTGTATGTGCTGGAGGGAGAGCTGGAGATCCGCCACGGAGAGCAGGGGTGCCTGCTGGGAGCGGGTGATGCGGTGTACTTTGACGCAAGCACACCGCATGCTTATTTGTGCGTGGGCCGGAAGCCGGCCGGTGCGATTATTGTGACGCTGCACCAGACGCCGGCGGCGATGCCCGCGACAGCGCGGGAAAAGCCGTCGCCTCAGCCTAGACCGGCGTAACCCATACCCGCCAAAACTCCGCGCATATAGGCAAAGCTGCCGATGACGCCGGGCATGGGATCGTCGGCGTGGATCTCATATTCGAGATCGACGAAACCTTGGTAGTGGATGGCGATCAGCGCGGCGAACATCTCGCGCACGGGCATGATGCCCTCGCCGACGGCGACCTGGCTCTCTCTATTTTTGAAATCCGTCAGATCTTTCATGTGCACATTGAAGAGGCGCGGGCCGACCTGTTGAATGGCCTCGACGAGATCGGTATCGGCGCGCACGGTGTGGCCGACATCGATGCAGCAGCCGATGCGCGGATCGGCGCCGTTGAGCGACTTGAGAACATCAAGCGGCGAGGGCCACAGCTTGTCCTCTGGCCCGTGATTGTGGATGGCGATGCGAATGTCGTACTCCTTGACGAACTTTTCGATGCGGGGCAGCATTTCAGGGGTTGGATCGCCGGCGACGATGACATGGATGCCGGCGCGCTTGCAGTACTCGAACTTGGCGCGGATGTCGGCGTCCTCGTTGTTGCGAAAGTAGATGGCTCCGGCGGCGTGCAGCTTGATGCTCGCCACGGCGTAATCCGCGAGCGCCTTGGCTTCTTCCACCGGGTCCATGGGGAGATGATCCTTGACGTCCTTGACGTTGATGTCGGCGAGATTGAGCTGCTTGAGAAAGCCGATCATCTGGGCGCGGTTGAAGTTGCGGAAGGTGTAGGTGGCCAGGCCGAGATGGATGGGGGAGGGCTTTCCGGAGGCGGGTCGAGGCTCGGCAATGGCAGGAACGACGCCCGGCGCGGCGCAGGCCATGGCAAGCAGAGCGCCGGATTGGACAAAGTTGCGGCGTGACAAAGTTTGTTTCATGTTCAGATAACTCCTCGTGTAATTCAAATTATTGCGGGCCTCAGAGATGCGGCTCCCAGCCTTTCTCGTATGCGCGGCTCCACAGCTTCATGGCGTCTGCGTCGTTGAGAATCTTGCCGTCCCTGGTGTCGATGCATAGCTCGCGCTTCACTTCCCAGGCGATGTTGGAGAGTTGCAGCATAGTGACGGCAACATTGCCAACAGCGATAGGAGAGTTGAGCTTGTCACCCTTGCGGATGGCGGCGATGAAGTTGGCAAAGTGCGCATTGGTCATCGAATCTTCGCCAGTGAGGTCGGAGGATGCATTTGCCTGGCCAGCTTTGACCTCGCTGGTCTTCTTTCCCTTGAGATCGTAGACCTCATAGCCGCCGCCATCGATGAGCATGGAGCCGGTGGTTCCCATGATGGTGGATCCACGATCGCGACTGTAATATTGCATACCGTTGCAGGATTTTCCCTCCCACGAAATCAATTTGTCGCCGTAGTCGAAGCTGGTGACCAGGGTGTCATAAAACTGCCAGTCGTCCTTGAAGTGATATCTTCCGCCGGTGGAGGTGATGCGCTGGGGATAATCTACTCCCAAGGCCCAGCGGCAGACATCAATCTCGTGGGTGCCGTTGTTGAGCGTCTCGCCGGTGCCGTAGAGCTTGAACCAGTGCCAGTTATAGGGGTGAACGTTGTCGGTATACGGCCTGCGCGGCGCGGGTCCCTGCCAGAGATCCCAATCGAGCTGTGGCGGCACGGGGATTACCTTTCCCACGCCAATCGACTTTCTGGTGTTGCTGTACCAGCCCTTGCCGAAGTAAGGCGTGCCGATGAGCCCATTATGAATCTTGTCAACGGCCTCGATGACTAGGGCATTTGAGCGCCGCTGATTGCCCATTTGGACGAGCTTGCCGTACTTCTGCTGAGCAGCGACCAGCAGCACGCCCTCGGCGGGATTGTGGCTGCAGGGCTTTTCGACGTAGACGTGCTTGCCCGCCTGCAGGCCAGCGATGGCCATCGGGGCATGCCATTGTTCGGGCGTGGCGATGGTGATGGCGTCCACCTCTTTCAACTGAAGGAGGTGGCGGAAGTCCTTTTCTATGGCGGGGGCATAGCCCAACTCGTGCTCGGCGCGTTCGGCGAACTGTTTCAGGATGTCGCCATCCACGTCGCAGATGTGCGAGACGCGAGCGGTGTCCTTATTTGCCTTGAGCGCGGCAAGATGAGCATAGCCGCGCCCGTGGAGGCCGATAATTGCAATGTTGAGGCGGTCGTTGGCGCCGAGAATCTGGCCATAGCTCTTGGCGGTTGATCGAATCGCCAACCCCGCGGCACCTACCGCAAGCGTGTCAAGAAATTCACGTCGAGTCACCATTTAGTTTCTCCATGGAACAAACAAGATCTGAGCCGTGCGGTCTCTGATGCGCAGCGTTGAACTGCGTAATTATAGCGTTCCGGAATCTTTCAGGGCCTGCTTCATGCCCTCCCAACTGATGCGGGTTGACTGTTCCAGGCTGCCGCCCACATGCCAGTGCGTCCCCAGGCTGACGGCCTTGCGGAAGCCGGTATTGTTGAGCGCGCGGAAGTGTGCTGTCCAGTCGAGGATTCCCTTGCCGGCCGGCGCCCAGTCGATCTTTCCTTCTGCGCCCTAATGATGCTCAAAACAGAGGTGATAGACGGCAAGGCAGGGCCGCCTTTACTGATTTCTTCAGCAGTACTGTGAACGGCGCAAACCTGGCCGTCCCAGGTCCTGGGCGTGACGACTTCATCTATTTCCACTCAGGCACAGCGCTGAAGTATTGGGCTACTTCTTCCCAATTATTCACGCGGGCAAAGCCGGTGGCGGCGAGGTTATGGGGGGCGGAGTAGAGCAGGCCCTGGCCCTGGAAGCGGAGGATGTTTTTGGGCAGGTCGTCGATGAGATAGTCGGCGCGGAGGATGGACTTGTCGCCGCAGAAGACGTAGCGCGAGGGCGGAATGAAGGGGAAGTGACGCTGCAGCCAGCGGTACTTGGAACCGAGGGAGTTGGGAACGGCCATGGCCTGAGTGGCGATAAAGATTTCAAAGCGGGTGGAGAGCTGCTGGAGCACGGCTTGAGCGCCGGGCATGAGGGCCAGGTCTTCGAAGAAGTCCTCCGCGTCGAGGAAGGCGCGCAGCTGCTGCTGACGGTCTTGGGGGGTGATCTCCCAGAGGCCCTTGCCGGCCAGGTCCTGAGGGGTGACGTCTTCATCGAAGGTCTGGTTGTAGCGGCGGATGTGCTCGGCGAGGGTGTCCGCCATGACCTCATCCATGTCCACACAAATGCGCAGCACGACTACTCCTCCACAGGGGACTTGGAGATCTTGCGCCTGGGCTTGGCGTTTTGTTGCGGGGGCTCGGCGGCGGGGGCAAAGGCGGGGTCCCAGTAGAGAAAGCGGGTGCAACTGTCGCAGGTGAGCAGTTCGCCCTCGCGGAGCTGGTTCCAGGTCTGGGGCCGGACGCCCATGCGGCAGCCGATGCACTGCTGATTTTCCACGCGGGCAATGCCGGTGCCGCGGGATGCGCAGAGGCGGTCGAAGCGGGTGAGCGCCTCCGGCTCGATGAGCGGGCGAAGGGCTTCGCGCTGGACGGCGAGGGCGGCCTGCTGACTGTCGAGTTCGGCCTGGCGGAGGCTGACTCGCTGGCGGGTCTGGTCGAGGGCAACGGAGAGCAACTCGACCTGGGCGCGGGCGGCGGCAAGCGCGGCTTCCTGGGCCTCGGTGCGCTCCAGGCTGGCAAAGGCCTCGTTTTCCATGCGTTCGGCCTCGGCCTCTGCAAAGTGGAGCTCGTGCTCGTTGGCCTTGGCCTGATCGTCCTTGGTGAGGGTGTTCTGCTGGTCGCGGTAGCGGGCGGCCTTCTGGCGGTGGGTAGTAATCTCGCGCTCCAGGCGGGAACGAAGAGACTCCTCGCGGCTGATGGCGGCGGAGGCCTCGGCGGCCTGACGCTGGGCGGCGGCGAGGGCGGCCTGGGCCTGAGCAACCTCAGCCGGCAGGGCGCGGGCGGCTTGCGCAAGGCTCGAGCGTTCCAGCTCCACCGCTTGCAGCTTAACGAGATTTTCAATCTGCGCTTGCATCCCTGATTGAAGTCTACGGCATGGGCCGTGAATTCATAAAGTGGATGCAAGCGCAGAACAGAAGCTAAGCCCAGGTACGGATGCCGATTACTCCCCAATAGGCCAGGTAAACAGCGGCTATCAGCAGTGCCGTAGTGACAGCAATCGAGAACCAGCGGACACTCCTGCGTATCTCCGTATTTCGCGCCAGCCACAAAGCGACGGCGCTGGCTAGAGAAGCCACGGCAAAGATCAGCGTAGTGAGAAAAATGCCGAAGGACCATATCGTCATGTGGCCCAGGCGCGCAATTCCATCATCGCCTGTCAGAATGACGAGGCCCACAAACGCCAGCAGGCTTATAACGGCAATCAGCGGCCAAAGGCGCATGGCGCGCTCGGCCGGGCGACGGCGCTTTTTGAAGAAGCCGCCGATGATCCAGAAGGGCGCATAGAGGAGGATGGAAACAAAGGCGAGCAGGAACCAGGCAACGAGGGCGATTTCGGCAAAGGCAAACCATGTGGGGATGCGCTTGAGCGTTCCGCCGATGTAGACAAACCGTCCCTCGGCGTTGGGAGAAAGCAGAATCGCCGTCGCAACCGGCTCGGGATGATCCTTCTTCGGCAGATAGCGGAACTGGCTGCCGCTGACGGGCACGAAGGGCTGATCGATTTGGCCGATGTTGGTAAGCAACAGATTGCCGCTCCCGAAGCGGACCCGGCTCATCCCTAGCAGTTTCTCAAGAAAGTGTGATAACTCGTTTCGCGGCGAGGCGAACTCGTACCAGCCGGCATACTGCTGGGCGTTGGCGGGCAGTTGTCCGACAGCGGGCACCGGTTGCCGGGTAAGGCTCCTGGTAATGTAGGCGCGAATAGCGTCGCCGATTTTGCCGAAGGCCGCGCCGTTGGCGGAGTTGATGCTGTAAAAGTAGCCCACGCCGTATTCCGGCATATAGGACATATCGGTGATTCCACCATCCACGCCGCCATTGTGGCCGTGGTATTCAAAGCCATCGTGAAAGCTGGTGTAGTTGCTCAATCCGTAACCGGCTTTGAGGCCCTGCTGCGCCTCCCAGGTGCGGGTGGGGGTTTCCATGCGGTCGATAGAGGCAGACGGCATGACTTGCACGCCGCCCACCGCCCCGCGATTCAGATAGAACTGAAGATACGCAGCCATATCTTTGGCGCTGGCATTGATGGATCCGGCGGGACGAAGCAGGATGTTCCAGTAGGGATAGGGGATTTTGCCGTCGGGGTGATACAGGGTCGTCAGTTGCGGCGAGGGCTGCTCGAAATAGGTGGCCGTCTTCATGCCGATGGGCAGGAAGAAGTTCTGCGTGACGTAATCCTCGAAGCGCTGCCCGGTGATCTTCTCAACAATATATGCGGCAACCGGAGGCCCGGAGTTGCAATAGGCCATACGCGTTCCCGGCCGCCAGCGGGAGATGCGCGAGTGGTGGTAATAATCGAGCCCTTCGCGCAGAGTCATGCCCTTGGCATCCTTGGCATACTCGGGCAGATGCATGTCGTCCCAGCCGGTGGTGTGTTCCAGCAGATCCACCACGCGCACCGGGTCGGTGGCTTCCCAGCGATTCTCAAACCAGATTTCGGGGACAAGTTTATGCACCGGGTCCAGGAGCGACAGCTTGCCCTCGTTGGCCAGCTTGAGGATGGAGAGCGAGGCGAAGGCTTTGGAGGTGGAGCCGATGCGAAAGAGCGTCTCCTCAGTAGTGGCCTGATTCGCGGCTACATTGGATTTGCCCAGTCCCGCGACCCATTCGGGACCATCGCGATGCACAATGGCGACCGAAACCCCGGGCGTGTGCGTGTCCGCGAGGATTTTCTCCAACTGCTGGCGCAGCTCCGCTATGGACTGCGCGGGCTTGGGCGCGTCGTCCTTCGTGGCCTGTGCAAAACAGGTTGACACAAGCAAGGAACATAAAAGCAATGGAACGCTGAATCTCATCCTATGACTCCTTTCGATTTTCGCGCCGGTCCAGCAAAAAGTAGGCCAAGCTGGTTTGTTTGCAAGGAATAATTACCCTTCCTGCAAAAAACACATCAAACAACAACCGCAGATGCCTGCAATGATATTTGCATCGTATTCTAGCAGTTTCCGCCCGCATCGCGTTGTTGCAAGGAATCAACTTATCCCTGTTTTCAGCGCGGACATTCTGCGACAATGGAAGCCAAGCGGGAGGCGGATGTGACTGCAGATCGGCAATCTTTCTGGCACAGGCATGGGTGGGTGAAGTGGGCAGCCGGCGGGTTGCTGGCGGCGCTGGCGCTGGCGGCTGCGGGGTTGGGCGTGGCGCTACACCGGGCGGAGCCGTACTTGCGCGCGCGCATTGTGGAGGGGCTGGAGGATCGCTTTCACGCGAGGGTGGAACTGGACAGCTTTCATGTCTCGCTGCTCAAAGGGCTATGGGCCGAGGGCCATGGGCTGCGCATCTGGCCTCCAGCGCGAGTGGTGGGCGTGATGGTTCCGCAGGGACAGGGCGAACCGCTGATTCGCCTGGATGAGTTTCGCTTTCATGCGCCGTTAGAGTTGAAGCCGGGCAAGCCGATAGCCATTCCGCTGGTGGAGCTGAAGGGGCTGCGCGTACATCTGCCGCCAAAGTCGCACTTTGAACACGGGAAGACAGGCAACGACTCAGCCACCGGCAAGCCCAGAAGCGCGATGGCAGGACTGGTGCGATTTGAAGTGGACAAGATGGAGTGCACTGGCGCCGAGCTGGTGATGGAAACTGACAAGCCGGGCAAGCTGCCGCTGGAATTTCAAATTGCGCACTTCACCGTGACGGATATCGCCTCTGGTGGAAAGATCCACCCCAAGGACAAAGACCTGTCCTTGGGGACCCCGGTGATGGGCTTCGACGCGGAAGTGACCATTCCAAAGCCTGAAGGGACGGTGAAGACGACGGGCAGCTTCGGTCCCTGGCAAGGCGCGGACCTGGGCGACAGCCCGATTGCCGGAGATTACCGCTTTGAACACGCGGACCTGGGCGTGTTCAAGGGAATTGCGGGGATTCTCTCGTCGACCGGACATTATGAAGGCACGCTGCGCGCTCTGATGGTGGACGGGCAAGCGGAGACGCCAGATTTCCGGCTGACGCACTTTGGGGCAGCGCTGCCGCTCGTGACGCGTTTCCACGCGCGGGTGGACGGGACCAACGGGGACACATGGCTGGAGCCGGTTGATGCGACGCTGGGCCACTCGCACTTTACCGCGCAGGGAGCGATTGTGCGCGTGCCGGGGGCAGTGGTGAAGGGCGCGCAACAATATACCGGGCACGACATTGCTCTCACGGTCAACGTGGACAAGGCGCGGATGGAGGATTTTCTGCGCCTAGCCAGCCGCACAGGCAATGTGCTGCTGACTGGGGATGTGACGATGAAGACGTCCCTGCATATTCCACCGGGGGTGGCGCCGTTGCATAAACGGCTGAAGCTGAATGGCAGCTTTGCACTCGACAAGGCGAGATTCACGAGCAACAAGATACAAGAGAGGATTGCGGAGTTGAGCCTGCGCGGGCAGGGGCGGCCGGATGAGGTGAAGAGCACCGATGCGGCGAGCATCCTTTCGCAGATGCAAGGCAGCTTCCGGATGGCGGGCGGGGCGATTACGCTACCGGCACTAGAGTACACCGTGCCGGGGGCGACGATACAGCTCGCGGGCACGTACGGGCTGGCGGACGGCGCGCTGAAATTTGAGGGCACGGCGAAGATGGAAGCCTCGGTGTCGAAGATGGTGGGCGGCTGGAAGGGAATGCTGCTGACGCCTGCCGACCGCCACTTCAAGAAGGACGGAGCAGGGACCGAGATTCCCATTCACATCGGAGGAACGCGCGAGGCGCCGAAGTTCGGAATTGGCTTCGAGCGGCTGAAACCGGGCGAAAAGCAATAAAGCTGGGCTTCGCCTTTGCCCAAAACAGCCGCCTTCACGCGGCGTGCCGAAAAATCGGCCCCCAGTCGATTGGGAACATTGTCAGACTCTCGCGCAGAACTCTATAATTCGTAGTCGGGTATAGGAGGCTTCCAATGACGTCTCATGTTTTCGATATTAACCTTCAAGAACTAGGCCGCAACTGGGGATGGCATCTTGCGATGGGCATCGCCCTGATTCTTTTGGGCATCATCGCCTTGATAGACTCGGTTGCCGTTACCGTGGTTTCAATGATGTTTTTCGGCTGGCTTCTGCTGTTCGGCGGCATCATCGAGGGGGTGCAGGCATTCCGGCATCGCAGGGGAAATCACTTCTTCTTGCATCTGCTGAACGCGGCGTTTGCGATCGTTGTGGGCCTGATGCTGCTGCGGAACCCTCTGGCCGGTTCGCTGGTAATGACACTGCTTCTTGCCTCGTACTTCATGGTAGCCGGCACCTTCCGTATTTTTACCGCCCTGACAGTGGAAATTATCGGCTCAGGATGGATGATGGCGGACGGCATCATCACCCTGATATTGGGTATCCTTGTCTGGGCACAGTGGCCGATCGCGGGATTGTGGGTCATTGGCTTGTTCATTGGCATCAATTTAATCACTTACGGGTGGTCGCAGATGATGCTGGCCTTCGCCTTGCGGCGGCTTGGCAAAAATTAGCATCACAGAGAAAGCCCGCCAAAACGATCCGAATGTTCCTTGCTTGAAACGATGCCGGCGGTTCCAGTTGAAACGGGAACCGCTGGTATTGTCTAAATTGCACCCTTTTCCACGCCTCACAGCACGGCAACCACACTCCTATATAATTCTCGGTTGCATCAAAATGAGGCAACGGAGGAAGCGAATGGACTCGACCTATCTGATTTTACTGGGAATTGCAGCTCTCGTAGCTTTCATTTTTGTTCTCTCAACTGTTTTTGGCAGCTTCTTTACCGTAAACACGGCCGAAGTTGCCGTGGTCACGCGCTTCGGCAAGTTTCTGCGCGTCGCCGATCCGGGCTTGAATTGGAAGGTTCCGTTTTTCGACACCATCTCGGGCACCGTGAGCCTGCGCGTCAACCAGATTTCGCTGACCATGGAGACCAAGACCAAGGACAACGTCTTTGTCACCATTCCGATCTCGGTGCAGAATCGCGTGCGCCCGGAGAAGGTCTTTGACGCTTACTACAAGTTGTCCGACCCAACGGCGCAGATTCAGTCGTATGTGGAGCAGGTGATTCTGGGCCACGTTCCGGGGATGACGCTGGACGAGGTTTTTGCCTCGCAATCGTCGATTGCCGCCGCGGTGAAGCAGGAGCTGGATGCGGACATGGCCACCTTCGGATTCGAGATCGTGAACGTGCTGGTGACCGACATTATTCCTGACGCCAAGGTGAAGTCGGCGATGAACGACATCAACGCAGCGCAGCGCGAACAGGTGGCAGCCAACGCGCGCGGCGAGGCAGAGAAGATTCTGGTGGTGAAGAAGGCCGAGGCGGAGGCGGAGAGCAAGGCTCTGCAAGGCCAGGGCATCGCCAATCAGCGCAAGGCGATCATCGAAGGCTTGAGGTCTTCCATCGAACAGTTCCAGCAGGCCGTGGAAGGCACGTCGTCGAGAGAGGTTATGCAACTGGTGCTGGTGACGCAGTACTTCGACACGCTGAAGTCGATTGGCGAGAGCGACAAGACCAACACGCTGTTTTTGGCGCATACGCCCGGCGCGGTGAAGGATGTCTCGGAGCAGATCATGGAGTCCATGCTGGTGGCGGAGCGGGCGAAGGTCTAGTGGGGCACCCGCTGACGCCGCGCGACTGTGAGGTGCTCTCATGAATCGTCGATCCTTCCTGCACTCCGCCGCTGTGTTAACTGCTCCGCTGGCGGTTTTTCCCGGAACGGCGGCACGGGCGGCCAGCGGCCCGGCAAAGGGAAAAGCGGAGAGCGCGCGGCGGATTGAGAAGGCCACGGCGGCGGCGATGGCGATGCAGCGCCGCGACTGGGAGCAGGGCATACTGGCGCAGGCGATGTTGGAGGCCGGCGACCGCGAGAGAGTGATTCTGCTGACCAGGGCCGCGATGGTGCAGCAAACGCCGGATGGGCGGCTGGGCGTGGTGGTCTCCGGCAGCCCGACAGACCCCGCGATGGGCGGCTGCGCCTACGCCAAGGCAGCCGAGTGGAGCAGCGGCGCCGAGATGCGGCAGGCGGTCAGCGGGCTGCTCGACTGGATACGGAATGGCGCTCCGCGAAATGTGGAAGGCATTTTGTATCACGTATTCGGTGAGCCGGAGATGTGGTCCGATGGCTTCAATTGCGCGCCGCCTTTTCTGGCGGCGATGGGATTCATGGACGAGGCGCTGGCGCAGATTGAGGGCTACCGGCGGAGGCTTTGGAACCCGGAAAAGAAACTGCTTGCGCACATCTGGGACGATGGCAAGCGGCAGTACAAGGACGGCAACTTCTGGGGCGGCGGCAACGGCTGGGCCGCCGCGGGGCTGGCACGCGTTCTGCGCAGTTTGAACCGCGAACGCTTGCAAGCGCGTGCACGGCTGACCGCCTTCGCGTGCGAGATTATCGATGGCTGCCTCGCGTATCAGCGACCGGACGGGCTCTTTCACGACGTAGTGGACCGGCCGGAGACTTTTGTTGAAACCAATCTGGCGCAGATGCTTGCCTATGCGATCTATGACGGAATCGCGGCGGGTTGGCTTGACGCCAGCTACAGGCGGCACGCCGACCGGATGCGCGACGCGGCTCGCCTGAAGATGGACGCCGACGGATACGTTCAAGGCGCATGCGGCGCGCCCAACTTCAACCGCCCCGGAGTATCGACCGAGGCCCAGGCCTTTTGCATTCTGATGGAAGCGGCCGGAAGCAAGTTGGCCTTGGCGGGATCAACCATCTGAACAGCGCGCATCGACTCCGCCCTTGAATGCGGAGTGTAAATAGAGTTTTGCAGACCGGATGTCTTGACCTAGGAAGACTTCTTGAGCAGTTCCTGCTCCGCTCGCGCCCAGTCCTGCTCCGCGTATCCATCCAGGCATCCGCGCGCTTCCCAATAACTTTTTGCAAGACGCTCGATCTCCTCGCGAGAGGGCTTCGTCGGCTTTGATCCTTGAACGACTTTCCCTTTCTTTGTTGCGGTCTTACGTGGTTTAGCGGTTGTCTTCGTCTTTTTCGTTGTATCTGCCATTCGAATGCCCTCCGTTGGATTCGCCGCAAACTTACGGAGCATCCCCTATAGAATACAAAAACTCCTCCATGAAAGCGATCCACAATCCGATTTGCGTACCTCTTTGCTCAACAGATGGCGCGGTTATGTGCTGAGTATCGGCTGCCTTGCCCGCGCACGGCTCCGCGTGATTGACTGGAGGTCGAAGAGGGACCGGCACAATGGCTTACATTCTTGCACTGGACCAGGGGACGACCAGTTCCCGCGCGATTCTTTTTGACCAGGCAGGGGAGATTGCCGCCGTGGCTCAGCATGAGTTCGAGCAGTTCTTTCCGCAGGCAGGCTGGGTGGAACATGACCCCATGGAAATCCTGACCAGCCAGATGGCTTGCGCGGTAGAGGCGCTGGGCAAGGTGGGCGCGAGGCCCCGCGACGTGGCGGCTATCGGCATCACCAACCAGCGCGAGACGGTGATTGTGTGGGAGCGGGCAACGGGCAAGCCGATTCACAAGGCCATTGTCTGGCAGGACCGGCGGACGGCTGCACGCTGCTCGGAGCTGAAGGAGAGCGGCGCGGAGGAGACGGTCTCGAGCAAAACCGGGCTGGTGCTGGACCCGTATTTTTCCGCGACCAAGGTGGGTTGGATTCTGGATAACGTGCCGGGAGCGCGGGCGCAGGCCGAGCGCGGCGAGCTGGCATTCGGTACTGTGGACAGTTGGCTGATCTGGCATCTGACCAGCGGCAAACGGCACGTGACGGACGTGACCAACGCATCGCGGACGCTGCTCTTCAATATCGTCAAGGGTGAATGGGACGAGGAGCTGCTGCGCATTTTTGACGTTCCTCGGAGCATGTTGCCCGAGGTGGTTTGGTCGAGCGAAACGGTGGGCGAGGTGACGACGACGCTGGGACTGGGCGGCGTGACGATTGCAGGAATCGCCGGCGATCAACAGGCGGCGCTCTTCGGGCAGTTGTGCTGGAGGGCGGGCGAGGCCAAAAACACCTACGGGACGGGCTGCTTCCTGTTGCAGAACATCGGCACGGGACGCGACGGCAACGGGACAGGCTTTGTGCGCTCCAGGCACCGGCTGATTACCACGCTGGCGGCCAGCGCCGAGAAGCGCCTGGAATACGCGCTCGAAGGCAGCATCTTTATCGGTGGCGCGGTGGTGCAGTGGCTGCGCGACAATTTGAAGCTCCTCGGATCGTCGGCCGAAGTAGAGGCGCTGGCCGCGAGCGTGCCGGATTCGGGCGGGGTGGTGCTGGTGCCGGCGTTTGTGGGGCTGGGTGCGCCGCACTGGGACCCGCACGCCAGCGGAATGTTGATTGGCCTGGGCCGCGGCACCACGCCGGGACACATTGCGCGGGCGGCGTTGGAGAGCATCGCCTTCCAGGTGGCCGATGTGCTGGAGGCGGTCAAAAGCGAGACGGGAACGCCGCTCGAGGCGCTGCGCGTGGATGGCGGCGCGGCGGTGAACAACCTGCTGATGCAGTTCCAGGCCGACGTACTGGGCGTGCCGGTGGTGCGTCCGCAGGTGACGGAGACGACCGCGCTGGGAGCGGCATATCTGGCTGGCCTCGCCACGGGATTCTGGGCAGGGCCGGAGGATTTGCGCGCCAAGCGGCAGGGCGACGTGCGCTTCGAGCCGAAGATGGCCGCGAATGAGCGAGCCGAGCGGCGCGGGCGGTGGACAAGGGCGGTGGAGCGGGCGAAGGGGTGGACGGAATGAGGTGACTCACCCATCTAGAAACAGAGATATGGGACATACGGACATTGGTCTTGATGTGACGGCAAAGCTGATACATCGGATACCCCCACCCGTACTTTGGGCGCAAAATCCTTGTTTTCTTGAGGTTACAGACAGGGGTGCGCTGTAAAATCGTCAAAACAAAGGAGTTGCCTGCAAAATCTTCCAGGATAAGGAGTTACGCGACGTTTCGGCCGCTTTTGGCCGCTTCTGGCTCGAAGGCGGCGAGAAAATGACATGCCGGACGATGTTTGAAGGAAGACTTCAGGAATCATTGTGCGCCGAGAGAGGGAAATTATCTGCAAACATCTTCGGCTTGAAGATCATAATTTTTCAGATTCGAGAATCCGAACCTAATACCGGGCCAGAATCAAGCACACCTATACAATTCTCTATTCATACGCCCTTTAGAAACTCTGAGATAGACATTTTGAAGCACGTGGCAAGCATCTCCAGCAAACTTATGTACGGGTTACGTTTTCCATTTTCAATTTCAGAGATATGCGATCTATTAACTCCTGATATTTCAGCCAGATACTGCTGATTCCAGCCGCGCTTTGTTCGCAACACCCGTAACCTTCTGCCGATCCGGGTGCAAATATCGTTTGCCATCCCTCAAGAGTCAGCGTATGGTGGGTTTGTAATGTTGGACCTATCCAACATTCGCAAGCAGAATCTACAGATGCATCCCCCCATCTGACCGTCTGCTAATGACAGTTCTGAGGTGAATACACTCTCGGAATCGCGTGTAATTTTGGCCGTTGAAATTATCCAGGTATCACGCGACAGCAGCATCATTTTCCGAAAACAGCAAACGGGAGATGGTTCATGGCACGTTCACGGATAGTGTTTGCAGTCATAGTAATATGCATCTTGTCTGAGTTTGTAACCGCTTGCGGCGGTGGCAACGGCGGCGGCGGAAACAACAACCCGACGGTTCCTGGCGCTCCGACGATCGGAACTGCGATTCCCGGAAACGCGCAAATCTCGGTAGCCTTCACTGCGCCCGCCAGCAATGGCGGAGCGACAATCACAAGCTACACGGCGACTTGCACCTCCAGCTCCAGTGGTTCCAGTTCTGGAACCGTGTCTGGAACGTCAAGTCCGATCATTGTGACTGGGCTGACCAATGGAGATCCGTACACCTGCACGGTGTATGCAACCAACAGTGTCGGCAATGGACCCGCTTCAACGGCTTCGGCAGCTGTGAGCCCGGCGACTTTTCCGGGCGCTCCAACGATAGGGACTGCGACTCCCGGAAATGCGCAAATCTCGGTGGCCTTCACCGCGCCCGCCAATAATGGCGGAGCGGTGATCACCAGCTACACCGCGACCTGCTCCAGTTCCAGCAGTGGTTCCAGTTCGGGAACCGCGTCTGGTTCTTCAAGCCCAATCATCGTGACCGGGCTGACCAATGGAGATCCGTATACCTGCACGGTATATGCCACAAACTCCGCTGGCAATAGTCCGTCCTCAGCAGCTTCGGCTGCTGTTACTCCGACGATCCCTGCGCCGACACTCACGGCGATCGGTCCGAACAAAGTGTATCTAACTCCGACGGGCATAGTCCCAGTGACATTCACCGGGACGAACTTCGTAGCAGGCGATATGCCTGTGTGCACCCCGGACTCAAATGTCCAGAATGCGATTGTCGTTAATTCAACGACGATTACTGCATATCTGGTCATTGACTCGTCTCACGCCGGCTACGGCCCTCGTCAGTGCGAAGTTACTGGAGGAACAGGATCCTCTAACGCTATTCAGTTCACTGTCTATGGTCAGAACCCAGTCGGAGTCGTGCAATTGTCTGGCGAGAAGTTCCTCTTAAATTTAGGGGAGGTAATCGCTGGACAAAACTCGGGTCATAACGGATACCTTGACGGATTTTCTCCGGTCACAGGCGCGCCGAATGGAATTCACTGTTATGTCGGCGTACCTGCCGGCGTAACTGTGGACAATTTGACTGAGTTTTGGACAACCGACGGGAACCCCAACACGAGTACTTGCGGAATTTCCTCAAGCGTACCAACACCATCTGGCGGTGGCTTGACCGTTACGGCAATCAAAGTGCTGAACAGTTATGTAGTCGCAATTCAGCCGTCTGCAACACACAAAATTGCGTGTGTCAGCTGGATTGGACCAGCCAACAGCAATAACACAGTGCTGATTGGAGATGCAGGCAGTGCACCACAGTCATTGGCAATGGGGACCAATGCTGGCAAGACCCGCGCATACTCATATGACGCGGCAGGGCAGGCACTCTACGAAACAGATGCCGCAACCTGCTCAAATGTTCTTAACTGGGCGGTAACTGGCATAACAGCCGGGGCTCCGTTAGGGACTGAAATCGTTATGTTTGATGCACTCGGTCTTGGTGCGCTGATTTCCTATGGCGATAACAGCGTGACAATCTTCAGTGAAAGCACGCTTAAGACGATCACGACTGTCGTTCCCACCGGAATGCCAGCAGGGAAGGTCCCAATCAGCATGATCGCTGTTGATAGCGTGATTGTCATCGGAAATCTTGACGGCACATTTACCGAGCTTAACCCGGTAAATGGAAGCGCGTCACTGATTCCGTCGGTGAGCGTTTCTTTTCCACCGACTGGGCTCGTTTCATCGGTAACAGCAGATGGAAAGAATTCGGTCGGCTTCTACGCTTGCCCAACGGACGGAACCGCATGTTTGTTCTTTTCTCTTCCGTAGGTTTTAAGGAACCTCTGATTAAGAAAAAAACCGCATGGGATATTCCCTCAGCGGCTAAAGCCCGACTTTGTTTTGTTGCATTTACGGCACGACTGAAGTCGTGCCCTGATACAAAACATCCACAGATACAGAGTGTTTCTACGCCAGCTCCACCTCGATCTTTTTGGCTTCGGGGTCGAGCTTGGTGATTTTGAAGGTGCGGATCTGGCCTTCGGCGAGTGGATCGGATTTGGCTTGAGGCGCGGGGGTGTTGCCCTTCCAGCGGCTCTTCAGTTGCGAGGAGAGCGAGGAGAGGTCGAGCTTGGCGGCGACCTGCGATGGGGCATGCACTGGCCGTGCGGACGGAGCGCCTTCGGCCACCTGCGGTGGGGCAGACGCCGCTTGCGTGGCAATGCCGGATTGGATGCGGCAGGTTGCCCGGATGCCGTCGCCTAACTCGACGAGTGTGAGTGCGAGTGTGTGCTCGACGACGCGACCGGAGACTTGGTCGCCGGGCTTGTGCTCGGCGATGTATTCGTCGATGTCGCCGGGAACGAGCTGCTTCATGCTGAGTTTGATCTGGCGCTTTTCAGGGTCGATGGCCAGGATTTGCGCTTTGACGATCTGGCCCTGGCGGAGCACGTCGGAGGGGTGGTTGAGGCGGCGCTCGGCGGTGATCTCGCTGACGTGGACCAGGCCTTCGACGCCGTCGGTGAGCTGGACGAAAGCTCCAAAGTTCATCAGCTTGGTGACGGGCCCCGTGATCTGCGAGCCAACCGGGAATGTGCGCTCGACTTCGGTCCAGGGGTCGGCGAGGGTTTGCTTAAGGCCGAGGGAGATGCGACGTTCTTCTGGCTTGATGGCGAGGATGACAGCATCGACGCGGTCGCCCTGCTTGAGGATGTCGGAGGGGTGGCGGAGCTTTTTGCCGTAAGACATTTCGGAGATGTGGATGAGGCCTTCGATGCCGGGTTCGATCTCGACGAAGGCGCCGAAGTCGGCCAGTCGCGTGACCGTGCCGGTGATGCGCTGGTTGACGGCGAGGCTGACGGTTTGCCAGGGCTCGGGCTGTAGCTGCTTGAGGCCGAGGGAGATTTTCTGGGTTGCGGGGTCGATTTTGAGGATTTTGACCTGAAGCTCCTGGCCGACAGCGAGGAGGTCTTCGGGTTTTGAAACGCGGGCGTGGGAGATGTCGGAGACGTGGAGCAGGCCGTCGAAGCCGCCGATGTTGATGAATGCGCCGTAGGGCATGAGAGTGCTGACGGTTCCGGTGACGATGGCGCCTTCCTTCAGTTCCTCGCGGCGGGCCTCGGTGAGGCCGCGTGCCTGCTCTTCAAGGACGACGCGGCGGTCGACGACCACGTCCTCATCCATCACATCGAGCTTGGTGATGCGGCAGGTGATCTCCGTGCCGACCAGCTTTTCCAGCTCGGCTGCGTCCTTGGTTCCGCTGCGGCTGGCGGGCATGAAGGCGCGCACGCCTACATCGACCGTGACGCCGCCCTTGCGAACTTCGGTGACGGTGCCGACGATGGCCAGTTTCTCGGCAAAGGCGGCTTCCAGGGCTGACCAATCGCGGGGCTGGGCAACTTTGAAGCGCGAGAGCTCGTAGTAGCGCTCGGTGTTGCGGCCGGTGACGGAGACGGGGAAGGTGTCGCCTGGGCGGACGCCTTCGGCGTTGTTCGAGAAGGCCGAACGGGGCAGGACCCCTTCCGTTTTATAGCCGATGTCGAGGAAGACCTGGTCAGCGGAGAGCGAGACGACCGTGCCCTGAAGCTGGCGCTGGCCGGGTTCGGATTTGTGCGAGTGGCTGCGCTCGAAGTCGTTGAGCAGGTCGGCAAAGGACTCCTCGGGCTCTTGAGGCTCGGAGGGCTTGTCGGCGATGGGCTCTGGCTCGGGAGTGGGCGCTGTTTCGACTACGGCTTCGGCGGCTGGCTCCGTAACAGTTTCAGCGGAAATCTCCGCAAGGGGTTCGGCGGCGGTCTCGGGCGTGATTTCGGGGGTGGGCTGGAGTTCTTCGGGATTCTCGTTCGTCATGATTGTCTACTCATTCATTCTCCCATGATCCACCGGGGGTGGTACGAAGGGCGGTTTGAAAAGCGAGGTTGCAGCTCCGATTGCCGGAGAAGTGGGCGTACGGCGAGAGCGCCGTGAATGCTGGCCGGCTTAACTTGCGGGGTGTGGACATGGTGGAGGGCGGGGAGCGAGAATGATGCACGCACGGGAGAGAGGCTATGAAGGCATCATCCATGACAAGGCGGGAGTTTGTGCGTATGGGGGCGGGTGCAGCAGCGGCGGGGGCAGCGGTGAAGGCTACGCTGCTGGCGCCGGCGGCGCTGATTGCCCAGGGACCGGCAGAGGGTCGCCAGATTCGCTTTGTCTCCATCGGGACGGGGATTCGCGGCTGCGACCTGCTTCGCTCGGCGCGGAAGGTGCCGGCGGGGGTGTGCGTAGGCACGGCAGATCTTTATGAGATGCACCGGCGGGCCGGCCTGGAGGCCTGGGGCGCGGATGTGCCTGCCCTGGGCGACTACCGCGCGCTGCTGGACCGCAAGGATGTGAACGCGGTGATCGTGGCGGTGGCCGATTTTCAGCATCGGCGCGTGGTGCTGGACGCCGTCGCCGCGGGCAAGGACGTGTACTGCGAGAAGCCTATGTCGCATAACGTGGCCGACGGGCTGGCGATGGTGGAGGCGGTCGTGGCCGGTAAGCGCATCTTCCAGGCCGGAAGCCAGCGGGTCAGCAACATCGTGTACAAGAAGGCCGCGGAGATCTACGCCTCGGGACGGCTGGGCGAGGTGCACCTGATCGAAGGCCATTCGGACCGCAACTCTCCTTCGGGCGCCTGGGTTTACCCGATTCCGCCTGACGCCAGCCCCAGGAACATCGACTGGGATGCGTTTCTGCGCGATGCGCCGGCGCGGCCCTTCGATGCGGCACGCTTCTTCCGCTGGCGCTGCTTTGCCGACTACGGCGAGGGCGTTGCGGGGGATCTGTTCGTCCATCTGCTCTCCGGCATCCAGTGCGTCACCGGCATCAACGCCATTCCCAGCCGGGCTTATTCCACCGGCAGCCTGACCCACTTCGACGATGGGCGCGAGTTTCCCGACCTGCTGGCCACGCTCTACGATTATCCGGGCGTGACGGTAAATCTGCACTGCAACCAGAACAACGCGGCGGGCGAACCGATCATCTTCCACGGCAAGGAAGCCACCATGGTGATCAACGGCAATATGCTCACCGTGACTCCGCAGGAGACCGGCCCGCAGCCGGAGGGCTACTCGCTGAACGGCTGGACGGCGGCGGCAAAGCAGCAATACCTGGCGGAGTGGCACGCGGCCCATCCCGCTCCGCCGGCCAGGCTGGACGAGGTGGAGAGTTACGCGGCGCCGCCGGGCTACGACGACACCGCCGACCACCTTGCCAACTTCTTCCGCGCCGTCCAGACGCGGGAGCGTGTCGTCGAGGACGAGGTTTTTGGCAACAACGCGGCCATCGCCTGCCATCAGGCGAATTACTCTTACTTTCACCGCAACGTGGCCACGTGGGACGCGGCGACCAAGACGATCAAGGGGTGAGCTTCAGCCATCCCCAGGAGAGCTGGCAAATGAGCAACACATCGCGTAGAAGTTTTCTTAAGGCCACGGCAGCTGTTGCGGCGGTCAGCGCGGGCGCCGTCCGGCTAGCCGCCAAGCCGCTCGCGCTGCCCATCGGCCTGCAACTCTATAGCGTGCGCGAGTTGCTGCCCAAGGACTTTGACGGCACGCTCGCCAAGGTGCGGGCGGCGGGATACACGGAGGTCGAGGCGGCGGGCTATTACAACCGCACGGCGGCGGAGTTTCGCGAGGCGATGGACAAGGCGGGGCTGCGCTGCACGAGCACGCATCATACGCTAGCGATGCTGCTGGCGCATCAAGACGAGCGGATCGAATACGGCCATACGCTGGGTCTCGATTACATCATTTGCCCCTGGCCGCGGCGGCGCGATCCAGCTCTCAATGGTTCGCTCACGCTGGACGATTGGCGCTGGGTGGCGGGCCAATTGAACCTGATTGGCGAAAAGGTAAAGGCCGCTGGAATGAGCTTCGGCTATCACAACCACGGACCAGAGTTCGGCGCGGAGGGCGGAGTGATCTTCTACGACGAGCTGCTGCGGCTCACCGACCCCAAGCTGGTCTGCTTTGAGATGGACTGCGGATGGGTGGCGGCGGCCGGACGCAACCCAGTGGACTATCTGGCCAAAACGCCGGAGCGCTTCCCGCTGCTGCATGTGAAGGATATGGTGAAGGGCGCGAATGGCCAGCTCCACTCGACCGTGATGGGCCGGGGAGTGGTTGATTACCGGCCGATTCTGCGCGCGGCCACGGGCCTCAAGCACTATTACATTGAACAGGAGGAGTTCGACCTGGATACCATGGAGGCTCTGCGGCTGGATGCGGAGTACATGCGCAAGCTGGAGTTGTGAGCCGGCGAGTGCGGAGAACCCTTCCAGGCGCCGGTGTGCCCTTTCAAAACTGCAAGTCTATCCGTAGTCTCAAAGCCCGCACTTTTCCCCGCAAGCCGCCGGATTTCCAGCTTCCCGTGCATCCCCATCCTGCCGCCAATTACACTGATTACAGTATGGAAATCAGCCCAAAAAACGAAATGACGGGGAACGAGATTCGCGAGGCGTTCCTGCGCTTTTTTGAGTCGAAGGGGCACCGGCGAGTACACTCCGCCTCGCTGGTGCCGGCCAACGACCCCACGCTGCTGTTTACCAACGCGGGGATGAACCAGTTCAAGGACCTGTTTCTGGGGGCCGAGCGGCGGGAGTACACGCGGGCGACGACGTCTCAAAAATGTGTCCGCGCCGGAGGGAAGCACAACGACCTGGAGAACGTGGGATTCACGCGGCGGCACCATACGTTTTTTGAGATGCTGGGGAACTTTTCGTTTGGCGATTACTTCAAGCGCGAGGCGATCCACTATGCCTGGGAGCTGATTACGGGCAAGCGCGCGAAGGGCTGCTTCGAGATTCCGGTGGAGCGGTTGTACGTGACGGTTTTCGAGGGAGCGGACGGGGTTCCGCGCGACGACGAGGCGGAAAAATACTGGATCGAGGCGGGCGTGCCGAAGAATCGCATCCACGCATGCGGGATGAAGGACAACTTCTGGCAGATGGGCGAGACGGGACCGTGCGGGCCCTGCTCGGAGATTTTTTACGACATGGGGCTGGAGGCGGCGGAGACTCCGGGGGTCGATAAGCCTTTTGGCCAGGATGAGGCGCGCTACGTGGAGATCTGGAATCTGGTCTTCATGCAGTTCGATCGGGCGGCTGTGGTGGACGCGAAGGGCAAAACGAGTTACAAGCTGACTCCGCTGCCCAAGCCGTCGATTGATACGGGCGCTGGGCTGGAGCGGCTGGCGGCTGCGCTGCAAGGGAAGGTCAGCAATTTTGAGACGGATTTGTTTGTGCCGCTGATTGTGATGGCTGCGGGGTTGACCGGAGTCACCAACCTGGCGGAGTTATCGGAGTTAGCTGAACTGGCAGTCGCGGAGTCAGTTATGGCAAAACCGGCTATCGTGGCGAAGCGTGCGAAGTTCGTAGGCAATGCGAGCTTGCGCATCATTGCCGACCATGCACGTGCAGCGACGTTTCTGATCAACGACGGCGTGCTGCCGTCGAATGAAGGGCGGGGCTATGTGCTGCGGAAGATTCTGCGGCGCGGGATTCGGCATGGGCGGCTGCTGGGGCAGGAAAAGCCGTTTTTGTTCGAGATGGTTTATGCCGTGCGGGATTTGATGCAGGGGGCTTATCCGGAGTTGGTGGATTCGGCGGCTCGCGTGGCGAAAGTCGTTGAGGCGGAAGAAAAGCAATTTGATCGTGTGCTGAAGATTGGCGTGACACGACTGAACGAGGAACTGCAAGGCAGTTTCACTGGCGAGAAGGCCTTCCACCTCTACGAGACCTATGGATTGCCGCTGGACTTCATGGTTGATGCCGCCCGAGACGCAAGCATCGAATTCGACATGGTCGGCTTCGAGGCTGCACGTGCTGAGGAGCAGGCCCGTGCACGCGCCAGTTGGAAGGGTGGGAGCCAGAAGTCTGCAAGCCCGGCTTATCGCGATTTAGCAAAGACGGAGTTTCTGGGCTACAAGGTGCTGGCCGCACATGCGGAGGTTCTTGCGATTGTGAAGGACGGCGTGGGGGTTCCGGCGGCCAAAGCGGGCGAGATGGTGGAAGTGGTGCTAAATCAGACGAGTTTCTATGGCGACGCGGGCGGGCAGGCGGGCGATACGGGTTTTTTCCTGACTCCTGATGGAAATTCTACGGTTGCGGAGATTACGGGCTGCGTGTTGCCGGTGCAGGGAGTGAGGGCGCACAAGGCTCTGCTTAAGGAGAATCTGGCCGTCGGCGATCACGTTCGCACGGTGGTGGACGGAGAACGGCGCGACGCGATCCGGCGCAACCACACGGGCACGCACCTGCTGCACGCGGCGCTCAGGCAGGTTTTAGGCACGCATGTGAAACAGGCCGGGTCGGCTGTGCATCCGGAGCGGTTTCGCTTCGATTTCTCGCACTTTGCGCCGGTGGCCGATGAGGAGTTGGCCGAGATTGAGACGATTGTGAACCGGCAAGTTCTGGCCGACACCAAGGTCGAGGCAATAGAGGACGTGCCCATCGACGTGGCGGTGAATGAGTACCACGCCATGGCGCTCTTCGGCGAGAAGTACGGCGACAAGGTGCGAGTGATCAAGGTTGGCGATTTTTCTACCGAGCTGTGCGGCGGGACGCACACGCGGGCCACGGGCGAGATTGGCCTGGTGAAGATCATGCGAGAGGAGTCGGTTTCATCAGGAGTCAGAAGGCTGGAGGCGATCTCGGGCTTCAGCTCTCTGGCCGAGTTCCGGCGCGGCTTTGAGGTAGCGCAGATTGCGGCGCAGATGGTTCCATCGGTGGAGAATCTTCCGGAGGCTTTTCGGGGAAAGCTGGCCGCGCAGGAGGATGAGTTGAAGCGGCTGCGGCGGGAACTGGACGAGGCACGGATGAGGGGGGCTGCCGGGGCTCTGGATGAGGCCATGGGCAAGGCTGTCGAGGTCAAGGGTGTGAAGCTGGTAACGCTCCGTGCCGATGCGCTGGAGCGCGGGCAGTTGCGGACGCTGGTAGATAACCTGAAGCAGAAGCTGGGCGAGGGCGTGGTGGTGGTGGCGTCGGCGCAGCCGGAGGACAAGGTGGCTCTGATCGCCGGGGTGACGGCGGGGCTGACCAAGCGGATTCAGGCGGGCAAGCTGGTGGGGGCTGTCGCGAAACTCGTCGGCGGATCGGGCGGCGGCAAGCCGGAGATTGCCGAGGCCGGTGGGAAGGATCAGTCGCAGATTGATGCGGCGCTCAAGGCCGCGGCGGGGATTGTTGGGGAGTTGCTGGGATAGGTGCCTGCGTTGCGGCAAAGACTGTAAAAAGCTATAAAGAGCTGTAGTTGTAGATATCCCACCTTAGCGGCAAATACAAAGACGCCGCGAAGGTGGGGCACCCACTTTCTTGAGAGAGTTGTGAATTCCAAGCCTGAAAACTGAAACCAAGGACAACTGCGCCTACTTGTTGTCGTTGCCTGTGAGGCGGAAGGTGATGGTGCCCCAGAAGAGGCGGGCGCGCATCTGGACGGGGAGGTGGCGCTCGTCGTCGGTGTACCAGATCCAGATGTTGCCGCGATTCTTGACCACGCCGGCGTCGGCGGTGGGCTGCACGCGCAGGGTTTTGAAGATGCCGAGCGGGGTTCTGATCTCCTCGCGGCCTTCAATCTTCATGGTCACGGGCACCACGCGCATGGCGTCAAAGACCGGAATGACGAAGTTGTGTCCCAGGGCGATGGGCTGCGAGGAGGCGTAGAAGACGCCGGTGAGCAGGTCGGTGAGGCAGGCGGGTGCGGCGGCTTCGACGTGCTTGGTTTGCCTGGTGACCAGGTTTTTCTCGTCGAGGACGGCGCGGTTCTGGGAGTAGTCGAGGTGGAGCGTTGAGTTGACCTTGCGGCGGCCCTCGACGGTTTGCTTGTTGAAGTCGTAGGTACACCCCGTGGCGCGGTCAAAGCTGGACTGGAAGCGGTCGCCAACGTGGAAGAGCAGATTAATGGCGCCGATGGTGTCGGCGCTGGCGGTGAGGTTTTCGCGGGCGCCGGCAGTCTCAAAGTGAAGAACGGCGGTTCCTGCGGGAAAGACCCGCCAGTCCACCGAGTAGGTCAGGGTCTGCTTGAGCGGGAAGCTGAAGCCGGGGCGAGGCGGCGAGAGCGTGTGCGGCTGCTGGGCATAAGCCACGGCAGCCAAGGCAAATGCGCATAGAACGGCGGTCAGGGTTAAGCGCGTTTTCACCGAGGCTGGCTCCTTGCTGAATGGACTGCTCAAGTACTGAAACCGCTCATCGCGGCAGGTTCATAACAGTGGCCAGCATCGGCCGCAGAAGGAGCAGGCTGAGATAAAGCAGCAAAACCCCTATGCCTGCATTGTACTCGCGGTGCTGGAGATAAAGTGTAAAGGAAAAACTTCCCGTTCCAGCACCGGGGGCGTCTTTAACTCTTGATTTACTCGCAGAGGTCAAACGGGGAATCAAACGCGGCACTTGTTGGCAATAGCTGTCATAGTCGGGGAAGGCGGCACGCAGAAAGCGCTCTTCCGAGGCGATGACCGGCACGTAAATGACGGCAAAGCCAAGCGCGAGTACAAGCGCCACCGGCCAACTGAGCAGCGCCAGGGCAAAGCCGGCGGCGATCAGCATGGAGCCCAGGTAGAGCGGGTTGCGGGTGTGGGCGTAGGGGCCGGTTACGGTGAGTTCGCGATTCTTTTTGACGTATCCGGAGGCGTAGGCGCGAAGGGCAAGGCCGGGCAGGACCAGCGCCAGGCTCCAGGCAACGGCGGCGGGATGGGGCGCTCGGCGGATTAGCTCAAAAACATAGAGAGCAGCGGTGAGAAAGCCCAGCGGAACGCGGATGCGGCGGGCGATACGCTGCCAGCGGGCGATCCGGTCGGGTTGCCGAACATCGGGCGAGGTCATGAGGCGGACTCAGGATAAAGCAAGGCGTCGGCGGCGCGCAGGACGTCGGCTGGCTGGATGGTGAGCAGGCCGGACTCCGGCGCTACGCGGCGAGTGTGGTCGCGGCGGCTTTCCGGGCTACGCAGGACGATGAATCGCGAGCCGAAGGGGCCGTTGCGGCCGGGGTCGGTGGGTCCGTAGATACCCACCACTGGACGGCCGAGAGCGCAGGCCAGATGAAGCGGGCCGGTATCTCCGGCAATGATCAGGGCAATGCGCCGGGTGAGGGCGATGAGCTGGGCGAGCGTGCAGTCCAGCGGAGTGACAGCGCCGCTGGTTGCATGGACCATGGCTTCGGCCAACGGCTCCTCGCCGGGGCCGATGTTGACCAGGACGCGGCAGCCAAGAACAACGAGACTCTGCGCCACAGCGGCGTAACGCTCGACGGGCCAGCGCTTTGCGCCCCACCCGGCTCCGGGATTGATGAGCACGGCGGTCTTGTTCGTGATGGGAGGCAGGATTTCATCGGCCCAAAGCTCGGCGATGGGGTCAATGGGCAGCCAGGGCTCGACGGGAGCGAGTTGGTCTCCGTTGATCGCCGAGGCCAGCTCCACGTCCTGCTCGATGACGTGGGCGCCGTGAGTGGCCACGCGCTCCGTGAAGAGCCAGCGCGCCGCCCGCTCGCGTGGCTCGGCCTCGCCGATCAGACGGCGGCAGCCAGCCAGCCGCGCCACCAGAACTGAACGAATGGAGCCTTGCAGGTCGATCACGGCGTCGTATTTGGCGGCCCGGAGCGCAGAGCGTAAAGCCATGAGTTCATGGAGGGTTTGGCGGCTGAAGGGGGTTTTGCGCCATTCCTTGGTGGGGGCAAGGTGCAGGTGGTCAACCAGAGGCCGGGCGGGGCCGCGAGCTTTACCGCGGCCGGTTTTGCCTTCCGCGGCCAGCAGATCTCGCCAGCGCGGCTCGACGACCCAATCGATGACCCAATCGAGATGCGCCTGGCGCAACGCCGTCACCGCCGGAAGGGCGTGCAGAATGTCGCCCATGGCGCTAAGCCGGATTACAAGCAAACGAAAGTTGGAGTTTGTCTGCAAGCTCTGATTTTCTCACGGGGCGGGTGAGACAGACCAGGAGGCCAGCCGATCCATCAGCCAATCGATAATGGCCTGCTGGTCCTCGATCTTGATGCGCAGGGGGGCGGTTGCGAGAGGCATGGACGCGGGGATGGCAGAGGCGAGCTTTCCCAGGCGGACAAGATCTTTTTCGGTGGTGATGATTGCGGTGGCTCCGGCGGCACGGGCGGTGGCAATGAGGCGTTCAAGATCGTGAGCGGTGTAACGGCGGTGGTCGGGAAAAGAGACGCGGGCAGCGAGATGCAGGCCGGCGTCTTCGAAGCCGGCGAAGAACTGCTCCGGGCGGGCGATGCCGCAGAAAGCGGCTACCGGGCCGCTGACGGTGGGGATTTCCATGGTGCGGCGCAGGCGCCAGATCGGACCCTGCCAGCCCCAGGCCTGTAATTCGTTTGCCAGCTCCGGCTCGTCGGCAGGGATGGCGATGACGCTTGCCCGGCGAATGGCGCGGAGTGGCTCACGCAGATTGCCGGCGGGGAGTAGCCAGTCCTGCCAATCGCGGCTGTCGAGGAGGAGAATGTCCACGTTGCGGGCGAGCTGGCGATGCTGGAAGCCGTCGTCGAGCAGGTGGACGATGGGGGGAAGGTTCTGTCCGGAGATTCGTTGCGCGTCGGCCTCGGCCAGCAGGCCGGCATCATAGCGCTGGGGAGCCACATAGACGGGAAGGCCAGTCTCGCGCGCAATCAGGAGCGGCTCGTCGCCGAAGTCTGCGGCGGCGCCGTTCGGGTTGACGCGGGCGGCGAGTTTGCTCTGGCGGCCATAGCCACGGGAGAGCACGTCCACGCGCAGGCCGCGTTTGGCAAGTGCCTGGGTGAGTGCGACGGTGAGAGGCGTTTTGCCTGAGCCACCGGTGGAGAGGTTGCCGATGCTGATGACCGGGAAGCGGAGACGGCGGACCGGCTCAAGCCCGGTGCGGAGCCGGAGTTCGCGGAAGGCGAGCGCCAGCCGGTAGAGCGGAACCAGCGGAATCAGCAGGCGGCGCGCGGAAAAAGAGTGATTCATAAGGACTTTCCCGATCCTTCCTTCGCCGAAAGCAGCTCTTTGAGAGCTTCGACGCAGCGGCCGGTTGCTCCCGCCTGTTGCTCAAAGACCTGCCTTGCCCGTTGGCCCATGGCTTTGGCGGCCTGGGGGTCTCGGAGCAAGCCGATCAGGGTTACGGCCAACTCTTCTTTCGCGGCGATACGGAGGGCTTGATGGGCGAGCAAATCCTCTGTAATGGTGCGGAAGTTGGCAAAGTGCGGGCCCATCAAAATGGGAATGCCGAACTGGGCCGGCTCCAGCGGGTTGTGTCCTCCGGCGGGAACTAGGCTGCCGCCCACGAAGGCCACCGATGCGAGCGAGTAGACCGAGGCCAGTTCGCCGATGGTGTCGAGGAGAACAATTTGGCCGGGAATCAACGGCTTGAGCGAACCTTCTGGGGCATGGCGCCAAGCAGAGCGCTGCGCCCACGGAATGCCGGATCTCTCCAGTAGCGTGGCCACGGCGGCAAAACGCTCCGGATGGCGGGGCGCAAGGACCATTGCCAGTTGCGGATCGGCCTGGAGCAGGCGCGGCCAGGCTTCTAGCAGAGCATTTTCCTCGCCCTCGAGCGTGCTGCCGGCCACAATAAGCCGCAGTCCGGGCGACCTCTTTTTAATCTGGCGAGTAGCATCGGCCTCTTCTGCTGTGCGCACGTCAAATTTCAGGTTGCCGGCAACCGTGACGCGCTCCGGCAGGCAGCCAATCGCTTTGAGGCGCTCGGCATCGGTCTGGCTCTGCGCCAGCACCCGGCTCAGCGGGCTGAGGAATGGCCGCCACAGCCAGCGCAACCGCCGGTAGCGGGGCCAGGAGCGGTCGGAGATGCGGGCGTTGACAACGGCCACGGGGATTTTGCGCCGGTAGCAGCCACTGAGCAAATTGGGCCAGAACTCAGTCTCCGCCAGGATGAAGAGGCGCGGCTGGAGGGCGTTCAGGTAGGCACGCACCGCCCAGGGCAGGTCCAGCGGGCAATAGAAAACCCTGTTGGCACCGAAGCGTTCTCGGGCCAGCGCCTGGCCGGTGCGAGTGGTGGTAGAGACGGTGATCATCCAGTCCGGTAAGGCATGGTCCATGGCTCGTACAAGACCGGTAACGGCGAGAACCTCACCCACAGAAACAGCATGAACCCAGATCAGTGGGCGATTTTTCGTGTCAGAACGCCTCCGCTGGCCTTTGAATTTCCCGCCTCTGCCCCGTCGCACCCAACCCAAACGTTCCAAGCAAAATGAACTCCAATAGTCCCAAAGCATGAATCTATAAATGGATTTCTCTGAAATTCCCAATTTCAAGGCTTTCCCGGCAGCAGAAGCGGAGATACGCCACCCCAACCTATCCAGTAACCCCTCGCGGTACTTTTGCGTGGTGGCCATGCGGAAGAGCCACCAGGGCGCGCCCACCACCAGAACTACAAGCAAGGCCAAATTATAAACAAGCAAAATCATGCGATTGGGAGTATTCTATTCCCGTTCCAATTCTCATATGATACAGGTGGCATCCAATGATACAGACGAGGACGATGAGAGCGTTGTGGGCAATTTCGGTGCTGCTTTGGCTGGCGCTGCCGGCTGGTAGTATCAGCCATAATCCGCCTCCGGTACAGCCGGCCACGACGTTTGCGGCAGTCGAAGTGCATGAGAACGAAAAGGTGGCCATCGCTGCCGAACCCTATGACACGCGCGAGAAGGAGGCGATCTTCCGCGTCGATTATCTGAGCCACGGCGTGATGCCCATCCGGCTCATCGTCACCAACAACGGCAGACGGCCGATCACCATGACGGAGGCGCGGATTCTCTTTATTACGGCCACCGGCGACCAGATCCAGGTAGCCGAACCGGAGGACATAGAGCGGCTGATAACGCGCCAGGAACGCGAGGGCGGCACAATTCCGCTACCCGTTCCGCTGCCCAATATCAAGCTCAAGCCCACCGCCAGCAATGGGGATATCGAAAGGGACTTTGACACCTTAGCATTCAACGCACTGAAGGTCGAGCCGCACACGACGCGCGCGGGGTTCCTGTTCTACGACGTCTCTGGGCTGGACCATCCATTGGAGGGCGCCAAACTGCACCTGCGCATGCTGCGCGACGCTGACGGCAACGAGCTGTTTTATTTTGAAATTCCCTTTGACAAATACCTCAAGTCAAAGTCCAGCAAGATGAACTGATGATATTGCATGTGATATGCTACCTTCGTGAGGATCGTACTCGACACCTCCGTCTTAGTAGCGCTGTTCGCAGCCCAGCGGGTGCATCGATGGCGTTGCTTGATGCTGCTCTCAGTGGCAGGTTTGAAATCCTGATTTCGACAGCGTTGGTGCTTGAGTACGAAGCGGTACTAACTCGCGCCGAACATTTGCGCGTTTCCGAGCTTACACACGCAGAGGTCAATGGATTATTGGATGCAATCTGTCGAATGGCTACTCAAGTTACCATCCAATGGCAGTGGCGGCCACAATTGCACGACCCGGACGATGAAATGGTATTGGAAATTGCAATCAATGGCTACGCGGATGCCATCGTTACATTCAGTCGAGCTGACTTTATCCGTGCCGCCAAAGAGTTTAATTTGAAAGTGCTCTCCCCAAGAGAGGCGATTGAAAGGGTGAAGGTCCAATGAACCGAAGCAACTTTGCGCTGCGTCTACAGCCGTCCCTGATGGAAGCGTCCCGAAAACTAGCGGAGTCAGAAGGAGTGGCGCTCAACCAATTGTTCAACGTCGCCGTGGCTCAGATGATCGCATCACACGGCACATTGGATTACATCGCACAGAGGGCTAAGCGGGCGGATGTAGCAGAGGCGCTGGCGCTGCTTCGGCGTCCGCGTGTAGGCGAGCCGCCGCGCGCGGGCGATGAGTTGCCGGAGTCGTGGAAGCGCCGCCGCGCCGCCGGCGGGCAGAAGCCGAGAACAAGGGCTGCTACTCGTAGTAAGTAGCCCTGCAGGTCTCCGTCTCCCAAATGGTCGTTTTCTTCACGCGGACGCGCCCCTGGGTGAGTGCGGCGAGCTGCTCGCTGGTCTGGTCGTAGAAGTACCTGGCCAGGTTCTCAGCCGAGGGATTCAGCTCGGTGAAGGGCTCCAGGTCGTTGAGCATCTGGTGGTCGATGCGGTCGATGACCGGGCGCAGCAGATTCTTGAGCAGCTTGAAGTCGAGCAGCAGGCCGGCAGAGTCCAACTCCGCCCCGGCCAGAGTGACGCGAACCTTGTAGTTGTGGCCGTGCGGGTTCTCGCACTTGCCCTTGTAGTTGCGGAGGTAGTGTCCGGAGGAAAAACCGGCCTCCACGGTGACTTCAAACATGGTCCTCTGCTCGATTCTGCGCGGGGAAGCGCCCCTGACACTATTTTAGTCGTTCACCCGCTTCGCCGACCCGTGAAGCATGAAACTGTAGCGCCGGCCTCCTGGCCGGCTGTAGCGTGGGTCTCCAGACCCACGCTTCTCACCAACGCACAGTGCTTATTTTTCAATGACTTGCGAATTTGTTTCTTTCAAGTGCTTTTCGGAGCGATGCTTTCGTCGAGCCTCTTCGCTGCGCCGGTCCACCTGCTCGAAGAGATGGCTCAGGACGCCGATGAGCGCCGCGGCCAGGCAGGCCAGCAGCAGAAAGAGCGATCCCGTCCGCCAGAGCGAGGCGTTGGCCGGCAGGCCGGGCTGAAGACTCGAAGGCACAAACGAGACCGCGCCCAGGAGCAAGGCGAAACAGAGCAGCGCGGCGGCCAGGATGTAGAAGGTGCGGGACATGATTGGCTCAGTCGTGCGTGATGCCGTGCCGGGCTTCAAACTCAGCGAAAAACTCTCTGGCTGGCCGGAGTCTTCCATTCTTTACGTCTTCCAGGCCTTGACGGATGCCTTCCTCGGCATCGGCTCGCGCGGCAATGTCGAGCAGGCGCTGATAAGCCTCGGCGTCCTGCACGACAGCCGCGGCCTTCCCGTTCACCGTAAGCACCATGGGACGCTTGCTCTTCTTGAGATGTTTCATAAAGTCACCATTCGCTGCTTTATATATACCGCAATTCCAGCGTGTTGAACAGCGCTCCAATTGTGGAGTGACAATTGACCGAATTGCACACTGAGTATTTGATAAAGAAGAAGCGTACACGCTTGCGTATCGTATGATATGGGGTTGATGCTGCTTCTTCTCCCACAAGCAGTATATTGATTATGATCGTTCGAAGGAGTTCTCTATGTCATCCAAAGTTCCAAGTTACCACGAACTCATGAATCCACTACTTCGGGCGCTTCGGAGCCTTGGCGGTTCAGGGACGATAAACGAAATTGATGACAAAGTTGTGGAATTGGAGAAGTTCCCAGACGAAATACTCGAATTGCCGCACGACCCAGAGAAAAGCACTCAAACTCAAATAGAGTATCGTCTTGCGTGGGCACGCTCTTACTTGAAAAAGTACGGCATGCTTGAGAACTCTAGCCGTGGGGTTTGGGCATTGACCTCTATGGCAAAAGGAAAAGATAGTGTTGACCCCAAAGAAGTTGTAAGAGCTGTTAGGGCAATGATTAAAAGTGAAAGAGAAGAAGCTGGGGTCACAGAAATTGTTACCGAGGAAGATGTTTCCCAGGAAGAGAGTTGGAAACAAAGGCTACATAGTTTGCTTACTCAGAAACTTACACCTACTGCGTTCGAGCGACTCGTCCAAAGGCTACTCAGAGAATCTGGCTTCGTACAGGTTGAAGTTACAGGGCGTACAGGCGATGGTGGTATTGATGGACGAGGAATCGCCAGGGTTCACGGTCTATTGAGCTTTCATGTGCTATTTCAATGTAAGCGCTATCAAGGTTCAGTAGGCCCCGGAGAGATCAGAGATTTTCGTGGTGCAATGGTCGGAAGATCGGATAAAGGACTCTTCATTACGACAGGAACATTCACTGCAGCTGCCTCGAAAGAGGCTGCTAGAGACGGCGCACCTCCTATAGATCTCATTGATGGAGATACTCTCGCCGAAAAAATGAAAGAGCTTGGGCTCGGCATTAGAACGGAGAAGATAGATATTGCACGTGTCGATGATCTGTGGTTTGAAAACATCTGAAAGACACATTATCTATTGCAGAATGCACTGATTTTCCCAACGCTCTACGTTTCAAAAAATGCTTCCACATCCTTAATCGTCGCCGTCATGCGATACGGCGGCAGGCTCGCGAGGAAGGCCTGGCCGTAGCGCTGGCGGGTGACGCGGGGATCGAGGAGAACCAACACGCCGCGATCTTCGAGCGAGCGGATCAGCCTGCCAAAGCCCTGCTTGAGGGTGAGAACGGCAGCAGGGACCTGATAGTCGGTGAAGGGTTTGCCGCCGGCTTCCTCAATCGCTTTCATACGAGCCTGGATCACCGGGTCGCTGGGCACGGCGAAGGGCAGGCGGTCAATGATGACGCAGCTCAGCGCCTCACCCTGCACGTCCACTCCCTGCCAGAAACTCGAGGTGCCGAAGAGGACGGCATTGGGCGTCGAGCGGAACTGTTCTAACAAGGCTTTGCGCGGAGCGGTGCCGTGCAGCAGGATGGGAAAGTCGAGCACCGGCAGGAGGCGCTCGTAGAGGTCGCGCATCTGGGCGTAGCTGGTGAAGAGGCAAAAGGCGCGGCCGCGGGTGATTTCCAGCACGCGCTGGATGCATCGGGCGGCGGCCTCGGGGAATTCGGGGTCGCGGGGGTCGGGCATCTCCGGCGGCAGATAAAGCAGGGCCTGCTCACCGTAGCGGAAGTGAGACGGCACAACCAGCTCGCGCGCTTCGCTCAGGCCGAGGCGCTTGCGGATGTGCTCGAAGCCGCCCTGCACGGTAAGCGTGGCCGAGGTGAGAATGACGGTGGGAATCTGATCGAAGACCAACTCGTGGAGAAGCTCGGAGACATCGATGGGCGTGGCCTGCAGATAAGTGGTGCGCGACTGGTGGCGGAGCCCGCTTGCTTTGCCGCCGGCTGAAGACTTGTCCAGGCCGCCGAAGATGCGGCGCTCCATCCAATAGACCATATTGCTCGCGTTCGATTCGAGCAGAAATTCAAACTCCGCGTGGAGGCGGGCGACGCGCTTGATGAGTCCCGGCGCCTCGTCGATGCCGGTCAGCACGTCGATCTCCGCTTCCATTTGCTGAAGCGTCATGCGCACGGCCAGGTAGAGGTCGCCGGAAGTTTCCAGAAATTGCTCGCGTTCGCTAAAGGGCTGGCGTCCGTCGCCGGTCATGGGCAGGCCGGCAAAGAACATGCGCGCGCGGTCGCGGAGTTGCTGGGTGAGCGTGGGCAGGCGCTCCGCTCCCTGCTTGCCGCGTAGCATGGCGTCAATATCGCGGGCCAGCTCTTCAAAGCGGATGTTGCTGACGGAGAGGCCGAAGTAGCTCGAAGCCACTTCTTCCAGCTCGTGGGCCTCGTCGAAGACTACGGCGAAGGCCTCGGGAAGGATGCCGGCATCGGGCGCGTTGGCGGCCTCGCGCTTGACGGAGAGGTCCGCGAAAAATAGGTGGTGATTGACGATGATGACGTCGGACTCAAGAGCCTTGCGGCGCATTTCGGTGATGAAACAGCGGCGATAATCGGGACATGAGGACCCGAGGCAGGCTTCGGTCCTCGCGTCGAGCTTCTGCCAGAGGGCGCTGGACTCGGGCATCCCGGAGAGCTCGGCGCGGTCGCCGGTTTCCGTGGTCTGCTCCCACTCGGAGATCTGGCGGTACTGGTCGATCTCCTCAAGGCCTGAAAGAATGGGCTGGTTGCGCAAGGTGACCAGCTTGTGGCGGCAGAGGTAGTTGGCGCGGCCCTTCATGTAGCAGACGTGCAGCTCTCCAACCAGCGTTTCGAGGAAGGGAACGTCGCGGAAGTAGAGCTGGTCCTGCAGCGCCTTGGTGCCGGTGGAGACGATGATGCGCTGGCCGGTGCGCAGGGCGGGTAGCAGGTAGGCGAGGGTTTTGCCGGTTCCGGTGCCGGCCTCGACGATCAGGTGGCGGCGCTCCGCCAGAGCCTGCTCGACGGCTTTGGCCATCTGCAGTTGGCCGGTGCGGTACTCATAGGGCAGCGATGAACGCGCCAGGATTCCGCCGGGCGCGAAAAACTCGTGCAGCGAAGGAAGGGCGCGGGTTGGGTTTTCGCTGCTGGGCATCGGGAGCGGGCGCTCTCCTCATCATAGTTCTATCCGGCATGATCTACCGGCTGGCTGGCAGCGCTGCCGGGAGATGGAATACTGGGCGGTCTTGGAATGGAAACAGTATCGCCAACGGGGGCAATTGCGCGTATATTAGGTTTGCCGTTGAATGGCAGACAGGAGAAACCATGAAACACATTGCAGCTTTTCTTTGCGCCGTTGCCCTGTGTGGATCGGCCTTCACGCAGGCGCCCGCATACAAAGACGGGGAAGACGGGGTCAATCGCACGCGTCCCGGAAACATAAAGGTGATGATCAATGGTGTTTTAGTTGCGGGAGTGCGCATCGGCACGGATCTCAATGCTCTCCGCGAAGAGGCCAGGCAGGGACAGGCGCATCCGGAAAATCATAAGCCGGGCAAGATGACGGCTCTCGTGATCACCAAGGATTGGTCCAACACGCTGGAGTGGTACACGTGGCGCAAGGCGGTGCTCGACGGCAAGACGGATCGCAGGTCGATCTCCATCATCTTCCATGACGACGCCGGAACAGAGGTGGGCCGCATGAATTTCTACAATTGCTGGCCGGTCAAGCATACATTACCGTCGGCGGAGGCGAAGAACTCTGGGCACGCCACGGAGACGATCGAACTGGAATATGAGCGGCTTGAATGGAAGGATAAATAACGGAAACGAGACTCAGCTTTAGCGGATGCTGATTGGTAGCGCTACCGGGAATCGAACCCGGGTTTTAAGATTGAGAATCTCACGTCCTAACCCCTAGACGATAGCGCCACACATTTGAGGGAAACGGCCGTCAACGGCCACTTTATTAGTCTAACAAGAATGCCCTCTGCTGCCAAAAGCGGCCCAAAGGGCTCAGATGCCCAGCTTACGGACCTCGTCGTTGTAGTACTTGCGGTAGAGAATCTCCCACTCCTGCGAGCCTTCGACGATGATTTTGCGCTGCGAGGCGATCTTGGTCCGGGCAGCGGTGTCGATTGCGGCCTCCTGGATAAGCAGGACGCTGAGCGCCTTCTTGGCCTCCTGGCGGATGGTGTTGCGGTCCTCCATGAAGCCTACCGCGTCGATTTCGGCCAGGGTGTCGGCCACGGTGTGGGCCAGCTTGTTGAGCTTGTCGGGGCTGATCCTCATAGCACCGCCTTGTATTTTTTGGTCAGCTCGGTCTTCACCTTCTTGAACATTTCGGCGTATTGCGCGCCGGTCTTGCGCATCTCTTCGGAGTAGGCGTCCAGAATCACGCGCACCTCCTCGTTGATGCGGTCTTCCAGGGACAATTCCTCCACCATGGCCTCGTTGACGCGCGTTTCGGTTGCCTTCAAGTCACTGGTGGCAATCATCTTGGCGTCGATGAGGTGTTTGACGGTCCGGCGGGCCAGATACCCGATATAATCGCGGGAAAAAATCATGGGCTAAGGCTCAGGATACCGCATCGGGCGGCCCGGTGCACACCGCAGGCCGCTGCGGACAGTCTTGGGTGTTCCGGCACTGGACGGCGGGCAGCAAGTTTCCACAATCGCAACCCGCCAACCCGCCCGCGTCTGCGAAAATAAGAGTTGGACTATGAACATCGACAATCTTCTCCCCCTGAAAGACGATATGGTGGCCTTTATCGAGGGCCACGGCCTCAAGCGCCTTCCCGGCTACGTCACCGAGGATATCCCCTCCATTATCTGGGAGGGTGATGGCAACCCCGACTCATGGAAAGACTTTGTGGAGATGGCCAAGCACGCCGGCGCTCCCTTTGTCACCTTCAGCGAGATGACGCTGGAGCGCGAGGAGATCGAAGCGCTGATTGAAGAAGCCGGGGAGATGAACTTTCCCGACGAAGAGTCCAGCGAGCTTGTGGAGGCGCAGTGGCTGCGCAAGTACGCCGGCAACGTCGGCTACATCCAGCTGGGCTTCGTCCACCAGGGAGTGGCTTTTCTGCACGAAACCACGACCGAGTGGTATGAGCGCTTTCAAGGGCTTCTGGAAGACATCGAGACCTTTCAGGAGCTTGTCATCGGCAACCACGAGCACGACCACGACGACGAGGAAGAGTAAGCGCGGTGGGCGCTGAAGGCAACGGGCCAGTTCCGCGGCCAGCCGCGCCGCAAGCCGGGGCGCTGGAAGATGGCCGGAAGCTCCTTCGCCAGCGCTGGAGTTTCGCTGAGCCGCATCCAGCCGAGGCCGCGGCGCTGGCCAAAGCCGCCCGCCTGCCGCAGGTGCTGGCCGAGTTGCTGCTGGTCCGCGGCGTTACACAACCCTCCGAAGCCTTCGCCTTTCTCAACCCTGAAATCGCCCATCTCCACGACCCGCTGCTCATGATGGGCATGAACGCCGCCGTCGAGCGGCTGGAGCGGGCCATCGCCGCCCGCGAACCGGTGCTGCTCTACGGCGACTACGACGTGGACGGCACCACCGCCGTTGTGTTGCTCAAGACCGCCATCGAAATGCTCGGTGGGGTCGCGCGCTTCCATGTGCCTCACCGGCTGCGCGAAGGGTATGGCCTGCAATCGAGCGTGCTGGAAGAGGCCTACGCCGAGGGCGCCCGTCTGGTCATCACTGTGGACACCGGAATGAGGGCCTTTGCCGAGGCCGAAACCGCGCGCGAACTTGGCCTTGATTTGATCATCACAGACCATCATCTGCTGGAAGCTCACGACGCTGTTCCGCACGCGCTGGCCATTCTCAACCCCAACCAGCCCAACTGCGCTTACCCTGAAAAATTCCTTTGCGGCGCGGCTATCGCTATGAAGCTGGCGCAAGCGCTGCTCGAGCGCCGCGATGTTGCCCGCGCCCGCGAGAAGACCTTGCCGAGTTTTTTGAAGATGGCGGCCATTGCCACCATCGCCGATGCCGTGCCGCTGAAGGGCGAGAATCGCACCATCGCGGCTTTGGGATTACGGGAACTGCGACACCCGTCCGGAGCAGGCCTGCGCGCTCTCTTTGCCGCAGCGGCCCTTGATCCCGCCTCCAAAGCGCTCACCGGCTACGACGTGGCCTTCCGCCTGGCTCCGCGCATCAACGCCGCCGGGCGCATGGATGTGGCCTCCGATATCGTCGAGCTTTTTACGACTCGCGATGAAGCCCGCGCCGTCGAGCTGGCCGCCAAGCTGGAACGGCTCAATCGCGAACGCCGCGAGACCGAGGTCTCCGCACTCACGGAAATCGAGAAGCGCCTTGCCAGCGATTCAGAACTGGCCGCCGAACGACTGCTGGTGATCGACGGCGAAGGCTGGCACCGCGGTGTCATCGGCATCCTGGCCTCGCGCGTCGTCGAGCGCACCGCGAAGCCCGCCATCGTGGTCAGCATTGAGGACGGAGTGGCGCACGGCTCCGGCCGCTCGGTGAACGGCTTTCAGTTGCTCAACGCCATCGAGGGCTCAGCCGATCTCTTCACGCGCTTCGGCGGACATGCCTTCGCCGTGGGCTTTGCCCTGCCCGCCGACAAGTTGCCTGAGTTGAAACGCCGCCTGCGCCTTTACGCCGAGGAGCACCTGGCCGCCCGCGAGCCGGAGCAATTGCTTCATATCCACGCCGAGCTGCCGCTGGACCATATCACGAGCGTGTTGGTTGGCTGGCTCAGGAAGCTCGAGCCCTTTGGCCACGACAATCCCGAGCCGGTCTTCGTGGCGCGTCGCGTGCGCCTGCTCGTCCCGCCGCGCATGATGAAGGAGCGCCATTTGAGATTGGAGTTGGCGCAGGATTCCGTTCAGCCGCCGCCTTTGCCCGGATCGAGCGGCGCGCAGCGCGCGGTAGGATGGCACATGGCCGTCCGCGCTTTTCAGCTAGGCCTCACACAGGGAAGCCTCATCGACCTCGCTTACCGCATCCGCGAAAACGAGCACCCCGAATACGGCGGCCTGGAAGTTGAAATCGCCGGAATCGAACTGGCTGAAGGCTAGCTCCGCGCGTCGCTGCTGCGTTTGCGGAAGACTACCTTCAACTCACGCCGCCAATGCTCGGTGAGCGCGATCAGCTCCCACTCCACTTGCGGGGAAAAGTAGCGCAGCACCGGCTCGTTGGCGGGATGGATGCGCAGAGCCGGGCCGGCCAGCAGCAGGCGCGGGGCGAGCGGCGAGACCTCTGCCCCTGGAAAATAGCCCTGGCGCTCGAAGGCCGAGAGAGGCCGTCCACCTTCGTTACCTGCCGCAGGCTGCCGGTCGTTGTTGAGCGCGCGGACGCGAATCCAATAGTCCAGTGCCTGCAAGGGCAGGTGCAGATCCTCATCGGCCTTCAGCTCGATCACCGTCAGACGGCCGTTGCGGTCGAGCGTGAGCAGGTCGAGGAGGCCGCGGTCGCCCGTCGAAAGCGCGGGAACCTGCGAGTAGAGCATGTCGCCGCGCAGGCCGGGCAGCAACTCGGCAATCTCCGCGCGCAGGCGAGACTCCAACCAGCGCTCCGGTTGCAGGCGGAAGAGCGGGTCGGTGTGCGCGCCGTCGCCGTGGCGGCTCAAGAAAAGCCGCGAAAAGAGATCGCGGCAACGCGGCTCGTTTTCTTCAGTGAGCGGCGTCTCGTTGGCTCCCGCGCCGAAGCTGATCTCGTTTTCGCGGGCGAATGTGTTGGCGGCAACGCCATGGCGCATGCGCGCAAACTCCAGGCCGTGCAGCAGCAGGCCGACTTCCGTGGCAGAGTTGGGGCGAATCTCGATCCGGTCCTTCGCGGCGGGCGGAACCAGCGAGAGCAGCTTATCGATTCCAGCCCGGCAACGCTCGATAGCGGCTTCGGCGGAGAATGCATGCACCAGCCGCGAGTCCAGGTTGCCGGTGTCGCGAAAATCCACCGCCGCAAGCTCTTCGCTGCGCTCGTCGAGGGTAAAAAGCTGGAAGTCGGCGGCGGCGTGGTTGAGCCAGGCCATGCGCTCGGCCGTGGTTCTCCAGGCTCCGGCCGGCACAATCACCTTGAGCCCGCCATAATGCCGCCTTCCGTCGCCGTGCTGGCGGCAATGATCCAGCCAGAGAATTCCCAGGGTCAAAACGCCGTCGATGATGGCTCCCGACTCCGCCTCGCTGACGCCAATCACTGCCTCGGCCGCTGTGCCCTTCAGCAGACGCCCGCGCACATAGGCGGGGCCAAAGCTGTGCTCCAGATCCATAGCTGAACGCAGGCCATCAACTTTGGAACCGATAAACTGGCGGGTCAGCACGCGCTCCAGCAGCCGCTGATAGTTGCGGCGAGCGGACTCGCGCGCGGTGGGCGTGCGGCGGTCGCTGGTGGGAACCAGTTCCAGGGTCTGCGGCCTGGCCGCGCCCATGCGGCGAGTGGCCAGGCGCAGGCATTGCGCGCGCTCCCGCACTTCGACCACGGTGCGCATCAGGTTGCGCTCCTCGCTCCACAGTTGCAGCAGGCAGCGGCCATGCTGCTCGCTCACCGCGTAGCGGGCGCTGCGCATGTCGAAGAGCACGCGGCCATCTTCCAGCACCGCGGC
>Ga0181533_1000156_pt1 | contig 85995 bp, 74 predicted proteins | sample PEATcosm2014_Bin_45_FD_119772 | JGI IMG/M metagenome (GOLD analysis project Ga0181533, IMG submission 119772) | Peatland microbial communities from MTU Mesocosm Facility, Houghton, MI, USA - PEATcosm2014_Bin11_60_metaG | ecosystem: Environmental > Terrestrial > Soil > Wetlands > Peat | place... | reverse complement strand
GCCGGTCAACGTCAGCCCGGCAAAAGCGCCCTTGGCGCGTGAGTAGGTCAGAACTTCAGTGTCCAGCTTCCAATCGGTATCGGCCGAAGCATGGCGTCCTACCGGTCCGGCTGCCGCCGAGGCATCCGCTCCAAGTTGGAACTTGCTGGCCAGCAATCGCTGCATGCCTTTTTCACCCTGGATGATCATGACCAGATCTACGCCTTCCAAACCAATCTGCAATCCCCAGCTTCCGCCCGTAATGGCAAAGAATGCTGGTGCGCTCCAGCCCTTAGCAGTTCGGCAGGTAGTTACGCCTCTGCCATTCTCCGCGCCAAACACGAAGCCACCCTTAATCATGTGCGGCACCACGGCCACGCACTTCGCGTGTTCCAGTACCTCTTCCGGAATGCCCTTATCGGGCGTGGCCATAATCTCGTGCAGCACTTTGGCTGCATTATCCAGTCGATCGGTCGATGATTCGCGCTTCGACTCCGCCCAGCCGAACGTGGCCAGACTCAACAACGCAACGAACAGCATAAGTTTCTTCATAGTTTTCCGCCTCTTTCTTCTGCCCCTGCGCCGCGTTTCTTGCTTCGGTCGCATTCCTGGCACACGAGGTACTACTCACGTTAGCGGGTTCGGACGAAGCTGTCTGAGCAATAACGCTCACTAGGCCAATAGGTGTCACACACTCGTTCTTCGCGAAACTTTGCTCCACAATTCCCATTTGGGAACGCGAGTAGCCCTTTGTCGGCAGGGTGAGCAATTTTGAACAGACTGCGTGATCCAGAGTTCCTAAGATCAGCTACCAGGAATCATGTACGGCGCTAATTTGAGCCGAGAAGAAGAGGCAAGCAATGCGGACACACAGCAACCATAAGGTTTTGTTGACAGCACTCCTGCTACTCGGTTTCGCCGTTGGATGCTGCGATCCAGGCAGGAATCCGAACGCGGCAAATCCCGCCGCCCCCCAAACCCTGCCTACAGTGATCCTTGTAACTCCGCCGAACGCCAATGTAGGCATTGCCGGCGTTTGCCCTAATATCGCCATTATCAGCGCAACCTTCAGCAAGGCAATGAACCCCGCGACCATCAACTCCCCTGCCTCTACGTTTACTTTGAGCGGGCCAGGCGGGGCGCTCGTGACTGGGGACGTCACCTATATTGTGGCGACCAATATTGCCACCTTTACACCCTCGAGTAGTCTTGCAGCGAGCACCCCTTATACGGCCAAGATTACCACCGGGGCGGCTGACACGTTCGGCAATACTCTGGCCGCCGATTTCGAGTGGACGTTTACGACCTCTCCTCTTTGTTCGACACCAACGGTACCGGTAATACCGCCAACGCCACCAGCGACCCCGCCGCCCTCGCCCTTGGGAGCGGCCTGCACTTTCGGAGCTCTGGCCTACTCCACGGTTACCAACGTCCCTAATGTGGGTACCAGCATTACTGGTACTGCTACTGGGGATATTGGCGTGTCGCCAGGAACCGCGATCACCGGATTTCCGCCGGGAACATACACAGGCTCGCTCAACCCGCCCGGTCTGCTTGCCGCGGCCGGCGAGGCTGACTTGCAGACGGCATATAACAACTTCGCAGGCGAAGCCGGGGGGGCCGTCCTGCCCGCAGATATAGGAGACTTACCCAACTGCTTCGCCCCTGGTGTTTACAAGACGACGAGCGCGCAGCCCTCGCTGGGAATAACCGGCAATCTCACTCTCTGCGGTCCTGCGACTGGGGTCTGGGTCTTCCAGATCGTGTCCTCACTGACCACGGCGGCAGCCGTAACCCCCGGAGTCCCCGCTAGCGAAGTCATTCTCTCCGGTGGCGCGCTGCCTCAGAACGTGTATTGGGTGGTCGGCAGTTCGGCGACCCTTGGGACCTACAGCATATTCCAAGGAAGCATATTGGCTCAGGCATCGGTCTCGGTTAACACCGGCGCGACGCTGGATGGCAGAGCGCTGGCGCTGACTGGCGCTGTCTCGTTGGACACCAATACGGTTACTGTGCCGCCCTGTCAATAAGGCATTCCGGTAGTGAGACCAGATTGAGGCGGGTCTCACTACCGGTCAGGCTGGAAAAGCAGGATTTCACGTTATTAAAGTTCGGAGGAATATTCGCATGTCATATCATTCAAAGGGCCGTCTTGGTCGTGTTTTAGCAATGCTGCCGGCAACGATTGCTGTTCTGTGTGCGTTTGGCGCCCTGGCCGCAGCTCAGGACCAGCCTGCTCCCAAGTGGGAGCTTTACGGCGGATATTCTTTCTGGTATCCCGGCGCGGACGTGACCGGTTTCCTTCCACTAGGAACGGTTCCGATAACCAGCCAAATGAACTCAAATCCGCGCGGAGCTGGCGCTGCCGTCACCTATAACTTCAATCGCTGGTTCGGCCTCACACTCGATGCCAGCGACCATTGGGGCATCGGTGAAAGGGGGACACCTGCCGCGTGCTGCCGAGACGCCGATTTCGCCAACCTCTCCCTGGGCCCAAAGTTTACGTTCCGCAGCGCTCATTTCTCTCCATTTCTTGAGGCGTTAGTGGGCGACCACCGTCTTTACCCTGAAGGCTTCCACAATATCCAGAAATTAGGGTTCTTGCTCGGCGGCGGTCTTGATCTGAACCTGTCCCGGCACGTTGCTCTACGGCTGTTCAGGGCCGACTATGTAATGTCCAGCTACCGGTATGGTCCTGGTCCTGCGACCACGACTCCGAGCACCGATCTCAGCGGCGTAAGACTACAGGCGGGCCTCAATCTTATGTTCGGCGGCGGAGCGCCTCCAGTGTCACCCAGCGCGGCTTGCTCGGTGCAACCAAGCGAAGTCTTTGCCGGCGAGCCTGTGACCGCGACTGCCATTGGATCCAATTTCAATCCCAAGCGTACGGTCAAATACGACTGGTCCGGCAGCGGAGTGAAAGTTTCCGGCAGCAGCGCTTCCACCCAGATTGACACCACCGGACTGCAGCCCGGCTCATACCAGGTCGCTGCCAGCTTGAACGACGGCAGCCGAAATGGTGTTGCCTCCTGCAGTGCCGCGTTCACCGTAAAAGCGCCGCGTCCACCCGTGATTTCATGCGCGCCCGATCCGGCGACAGTGCAGCCGGGTGGGACCTCAACCATCAGCTCGAACGCCAGCAGCCCCGATGGCCGCGGCCTGACCTACAGCTACACCACTAGCGCCGGGAACATTAGCGGCAACACCTCCACTGCTACCCTGGACAGCATGGGCGCACAGCCTGGGGCAATTACCGTGACCTGCAATGTAAGCGATGACCGCAATCCGCCGCTCACGGCTTCTTCCACAACCACGGTGAACGTACAGGCCCCACCGCCTCCGCCAACGGTTAGCGCCATCGAGAGGCGGCTTGCCCTCCACAGTGTTTATTTTGCGACGGCCAAGCCAACGCTCCAGAATCCCGACGCCGGCCTGCTGGCCAGCCAGGAAAAAACTCTCAGTACGCTCGCTGCTGATTTCCGGACATTTCTCCAAAGCAGGCCGGATGCCCTCTTGACTCTTGAAGGCCATGCCGATCCGCGCGGTTCCGTGGAATACAATCAGGCGCTCTCCGAACGGCGTGTCGACCGCACCAAGCGTTTCCTGGTCGAACTGGGCGTTCCCGCCGCTAACATCCAGACCAAGGCGTTCGGTAAACAACAAAACCTCACCGACGCCGAGGTGAAAGATGCGGTTGAACGGAACCCCGAGTTGAGCACGGAAGACCGGCAGAGAGTGCTCAACAATATGCGAACGATCATTCTGGCCAGCAATCGCCGGGTGGACATCACCCTAAGTGGTGCCGGCCAGGCGTCCCAGGAGTCCGTCCGCGAGTATCCATTCAACGCTGCGGATTCACTGACGCTACTCGACATCGGCGGCGGGACCACAAAAGCGGCAAGACCCCCGGCGAAAGAGAAGAAAACCACGAAGCCATAGCAGCCGACTTCAGGAGAGCAACGACCAAGAAGGATTACGAATGCACCCCAAGCGCCGGTTCAGGCGCTTGGGGTTACCTGCGGTGATCTGTTCGTTTGTGGGTATGTTCCGTTCGGCAGCCGCGAGAGAGCCGTCTGCACAGCTTGGCGCGTTGAGATGAATTAACCGCACTCATCCTTCACTAATCCTTCGCGAAGTTTTGCCCTGCAATTCCCGTTTCGGAATGCGAGCAGTGATTTTTGGGGGCAAATGAGCAATTTTGAACATACCGCCTCGACCCTCCCGACTAAATTTTGCGGCATAGAAGGCTTCAGAGAGGAGATGCGACCATGGACTCCCCCACCGTGTTGTGCATCAACGATCTCCCACAAGTTTTGGAGCTTCGCAAGGCGACGCTTGAATCTCATAGCTATTGCGTCAAGACCGCGTCGAGCGGCTACACGGCGATGAAGATATTGGAGGAAACGCCGGTGGCCGCAATTCTACTGGAGTACAAAACGGAAGGCATGGACGCGGAAGCCGTGGCCTACCAGATCAAACAACGGTTTCCCAAATTGCCGATCATACTGCTTTCAGCGTACTCCGAGATACCAGAGCGGATCCTGTGGTTGGTGGATGAATACGTGCTGAAGAGCGAACTGCCGGAAGGGCTGGTGCGGATCATCGAACGGGAGACGCTCCGATACAGGCTCCCACCACGTTCTGTCGAAAGGGCGAAGTGTCGCGCGGCAGTAGCGTAAGGACTCTGCGCCTTGCTCGTCATTGCATTGATTCCGTGCGGTTTGTCAGCGCAGCTCCGAGCCGCCAGCCTGAATTGACCACGACGATCTGGCTGAAACGGAAAGAGTATTGCGGTAAATGAGCCCTTCGGAAGGCGCTCGCAGTTTCTCTAAATGAATTGCTGTCGATTGAAAAGAGCTTATCGAACGCGCTGAGGGCTAAGGTGTTCGTTTCCCATCTCCACGTACTTTTGGCCGCATTTTTCATGGGATTGGCGGCGGCCGCGCCGATGGGCCCGGTCAACATGCTGGCCATCCGCCGTGGCGTAATCGGCGGTTGGCGCCATACCCTCGCCCGCGGAATCGGCTCTGTCACCGGCGATCTAGTCCTCTTCTCCCTGGTCCTCCTCGGCGGTCACTATCTCTTTTCCGACCTGTCCAACCCGACTCTCCAAACCGTCCTGGCGGCTGTCGGCGTAATCGTCCTGCTTCCGCTTGGAATCTACTTCCTTGTCCGCGCCGTCAAGGAGCCCCTGCGGGCCTATGCCAGCGCTCGCCAACACTGGGACGAAGGCACCGTCCCCGCGCATCTGGTCGCCGATGTAGCTGCCGGCGCTGCCCTGACCATTCTCAACCCCTTAACCATTGTTTACTGGGTTGGCGTTACTTCCAACTGGCTTCCCTTTGCCCATTCCATCTTCGGCTCCAAAGCACCCGGGTGGGGAATCCTGATGGCTGCTGCCGGCCTGACGACTTGGTTCACCACGCTGATCGTCGTCGTTCGCTTCATGCCCCACCGCATCGGCCCGACATTCTTCCGCCTCGTCAACGCCATCCTCGGCCCTATCCTCCTCGGCTTCGCCACGTTTTGTCTCATAGTCCTGTCACGCCATTTCCTGCGCTGAAACGAACGGAGCATAATTTCATGACAAAATGAGCAATATTGCTCATCGCGCCGGTGACGCGAGCTGTCTTCGAAAGCTGATCTCACCGCCGCCCCACGCTCGGCGCTCAGGTCTTCGGTACCGCAACCTGGCGATGAAGCGTTCCCAGCGTTCCAGATGGTCTATGGACATGGTCATAATGTTTACCGCGCTTGCGCCATGCTAAGCATTCCCCTTCGTATCTGTTAGGCGTTCGTCCTTATCGATGCGCCACTGAAAAGCACATTTGCGGTACTCTCCTCCACGGGGAGCACCGTTCGTGGTTTATACCAGTAAACGCCCCGTTTCGTAATGCCCTGATTCGACTGAGCTTTTTACTTGACCAACTCTATTACGCCTTTGCCGCCTGAACCTTCTCTTGCGCAAATTTCTGGGACATAGAACTAGTGGGGTTTCAAAGATAGGCGTACCCTGGAGCCGCGGCTTCCGGGGATAGCCGTTCGTGAAACCGCTCTAACGAACTCTCTTGAAACGTTTTCGCCGGAAACGAATCTGATTGTAGTAGAGGCGCCTAGCCATGGTGATCCGCAAGTCTTCCGAGATCGCGAGTTCCGAGATCACCCCGAAGCCGGTGTACCTGAACCGGCGGAACTTCATGATGGGTTCGCTGGCCTTGGGAGCGGCGGCGCTGGCCGGCCACAAGCTGTACCGGGCGTTTGCCCCGGAAGCGGCGCAAGCGGGAAGCAAGCTGCAATACCAGAAGAGCGGATTCAGCACCAGCGAAAAGCTGACCCCGCTGAATGACGTGACCCACTACAACAACTTTTACGAGTTCTCCACCGACAAAGACGGGCCTGCCAAGCTGGCAGGTTCGTTTCAGCCGCTGCCCTGGAGCGTTTCCGTCGAAGGCCTGGTGCAGAAGCCGAAGACCTACGACATGGATGCCTTGCTCAAACTCGCCCCATTGGAAGAGCGCATTTACCGTCTGCGCTGTGTCGAAGGCTGGTCGATGGTGATCCCGTGGACAGGGTTTCCGCTGAGCGCGCTGATCAAGCAGGTTGAGCCCACTTCAAAGGCGCAGTTCGTCGAGTTCACCACGGTCCTTCGTCCCAATCAGATGCCCGGCCAAAAGCGCGACGTGCTCGATTGGCCGTATGTCGAAGGCTTGCGGCTCGACGAGGCGATGAATCCGTTGACGATCCTTGCGGTGGGGCTTTACGGCGAGACGCTGCCCAACCAGGACGGCGCGCCTATACGGCTCGTGGTCCCCTGGAAATATGGCTTCAAAAGCGCCAAGTCCATCGTCAAGATCAAGTTCGTAGACTACATGCCGAAAACCGCCTGGAACAAAGCTGCGCCGAACGAGTACGGCTTCTATTCCAACGTGAACCCGCAAGTCGATCACCCGCGATGGAGCCAGGCGCAAGAGCGTCGCCTCGGCGAGTTCTTCAAACGGCCGACGCTCATGTTCAACGGCTACGGAGACCAGGTGGCAAGTCTCTATTCCGGCATGGACCTGCGGAAGTGGTTCTGAGCGCTCGCGACCTGCATCTTAGAACAGAGGTGGTAGGCGGCTGGCGGCGTACAGGCTGTTTCATTACTAGATTTGAAGGGGCGCGGCTTTAGCCGCGCCGTTTGCTGAGCGCGAATTCTCCGGCTTTAGCCGCTGAGGGACCGCCGTTAACTTCAGACGAAATGAGCCATGAAACAGTTTGTAGCTGACTGATTAACACAATATCGAAATGCGAAATCGTACTTTGAAACCGATTGTTTTTACCTTGGCTCTCGTCCCGCTGCTTCGGCTGGCTGTGCTGGGATTGCTCGGCGAACTGGGCGCCAATCCGATTGAAATGATTACTCACCAGACCGGCCTCTGGGCGCTGACCTTGCTCCTGGTGACGCTGGCCATAACTCCCCTCAGGCGAATTACGGGCCAGCTATGGCTCATCCAGTACCGCCGCATGCTCGGCCTCTTTGCATTTTTCTATGCGGTGCTGCACATGCTTACCTATGTGTGGCTCGATCAGTTTTTCAATGTTCACGCGATGTTAAAGGACATTGTCAAGCGCCCGTTTATCACCATGGGAAGCGCCGCTTTCCTGATGCTTGTGCCGCTTGCTCTTACCTCGACGCAGAGCGCCATACGCCGGCTTGGCCGTCGCTGGCAGCAGCTTCATCGTCTGGTCTATTGCAGCGCGGTGGCGGGAGTTATTCATTTTCTCTGGCTGGTAAAGAAGGACATCCGCCAGCCAATGATCTATGCCGTCGTGTTGGCGGCTTTGCTCGGCTACAGGGTTTTTGCCGCCGTTCTCAAGCGTTACGGCTCCCGGCAGACACCGCGCGCGGCTTCACCGGCTGCTGAAAAACGCGCCGGAGCAACAAGCGAGGCGCTACCGAACGTGTGACCCACAGAGCTACAGTGCAATTGCTTGTATGCTCGCATCAGAGTAAGGCTGTTTTTCAAAAGCCTGTCGGTCGCGCCAGTGCAGGCGGGCGGAAGCGACTAAGGCTTGTTTTATAAATGGTTCTTTGAAGGGGCGCGGCTTTGCGGGGTCCCCGGCAAGCCTGTATTTGGCTTGCTGGGGTGCCTTGAGCCGCGCCGTCCAGAGCCAACGACAATGCGGGCTTTAGCCCCTGAGGTGACTCGCCGTTTCCTCTAACTTAGGTTTAGGAAACAAGCCGAGGCCGTGCCTTTACTCCAGCTACTCTCGATCTCGCCTCTCCTGAGGCGCGCCATCTTTGTCCGCAGCAGCACACACCGGGTCTACCTGCATCCAACTTAGCAGCATCTGCCATGACCAACAGCGAGAAGTCGGTCTAGGCGATCGCGGAGACCCCTGGTGCTTTGTCCGGCGTGTCACGAGGAAAATCCCGATAAGAACCGCTTTTGCGGCCAGTGCGGAACACCGTTGCGCGGGAGTGCAAGCGGCGCTGGACCGTCGTCCTTTCCGCTGCAGGACGTCATCGAGCAGCCCCCGCGCGGCTCCAACGGCGATGCCGGCTTGCCTGGTCCTGATCCACGCGAAAGTCTTTCGAAAGGCGGCCAACGGGACTTGCGTCCTTGGACAGTTGAACCACTGCCGAAAGAGGTGATCGACTACGACAACGGGCTTCCGCTGCTCGCCGAGCCCGGAATGGATCGCCGTCGCCAAACTCCCGAGTCGGTTCGCCAAGCCATGCAGAAGGTTTGGGGGAACGCTGCTTCGACCAATGAGCCCGAAGCGCCGGCACAACCTGAGCCCGAAGCGGATTTGAGCCGCTATCTCGATTTCACGCCCGCTCATCACCGCGAATCCAGCAGCCTTTCCGGGCCTTCTTTCCTGGGACTGAGCGGCGACGCCGAATCCCCGGAGAGCGAGGAGAATCCGAAGGCCAGGAAATGGCCACGGTATGTCGCAGCGGCTGTCGTCAGCGCCTTCATCGCAGCGCTTATTGTGGCCGCGGTCATGCACTGGCCAGCGGTTAGCGCCGCCGCCTCTCGCTATGCGCGCGTTGGCGCATCTTACGTGCAACTGCTGAGGACCGGCAAGGCAGACTCGTCAACTAAGAACACCGAGCCGCCAAGCGCGAGCGCTGGTCCCGTCGCGTCCAACGAAAAGGCCGCTCCCGATTTCGTCGTCGAGCAACATCCGGCGCAACCGGCTACTGCGCAAACGCCTTCAGGGCCAAGCGAGGGGCCGACGACGGCAGAAAAAACGACGGCAGAACCCGTAGCTCCGGGATCGCCCGCGACTACCGCAGGGAGCGCAACGTTAAACTCCACGACGAATGTGGAGGCCACCGGACAGACCCAGGCAGTTGAGCCCAAGCCGAGTGCCACCGGCAGACCCCGGCCCGCCGCTGAACCATCGAAAGCCGCCACGCTCAAGCCCTCTGCCCGGCAATCCTCAAAGCCGGCAGCCGGGCAAGGGGAGTACCAGCAGGCGCTGGCGACCACTAATCCCGAGGTCGCAAGGGCCCTGTTGTGGCGCGCCACCGCCCTGGGCAATTCCGACGCGCAGGTTCGCCTCGCGGATATGTACATCTACGGTCAGGGCGTGCCGCAGAACTGCGACCAGGGATTGATCTTGCTGCGCTCGGCGGCGCAAAAGGCAAACGCCCAGGCGCAAGGCAAGCTGGGAGCGCTTTACGCGACCGGCAAGTGTGTCTCGCAGGATCGTGTCCAGGCCTATCGCTGGCTGACGCTGGCTATCAATGATGGCCAGCAGAGTGAATGGACGGAAAAGAACCGCGAAATGGTGTGGCGGCAAATGTCACCCCAAGAGCGCTCAAGGGCGGCAACCGCCACTCGCTAACGCAGTGTTAGGGCTGGTGTATCCCAAGAATGATTATTCCAGCGTGTCACCCTGAGGTTGAGCCGTTTTGCGGGCGTCTGCGGGGTCCCCGGAAAGCCAGATTTCAGGCTTTCTGGGGTGCTCTGAGCCCGCAGGCGAAATCCTGAGCGTAGCGAAGGAACTCGGCGACGCGACGTAAGGGTCCATGTAGTTGCTTTTCGCGACTTTTGGGTGACGCTCGGTGAAATGCATAGATCGTCACGTCGGTTCGCGAGAAGGGCGAACCTCCTCACGATGACACCATGAAAGGTCCGGCCTCAGGAGACGCCTATTTCGGAACCCACTCTAGCCCGAGCTGTGCTTGTTGGAGGAACTCTGGGCGATTCGTCTCTCGAGGAATTCAACGTGGTCCTTTTCGTACGAGGCCAATTCCTTGTACAGGGTGCGTAAGCGGAAGTCTGCGGTCACGCCAACCAGCTCGGCGTAGAAGTGGCGGGCATTGTTTTCCGCCGCCAGCGCAACCTGCAAGGCCCGTTCCCGCGCACTCGGCTTGGCGGGGTCCTCGTAGTAGTCGTCGAAGAGATTGCCTGATTCCAGCCGCGGCACCTCAATCAGCTCTTGCACATCGTCTTCCGTCAGCGCGCAGGATGCGTTGCCGTAGCGCTCCATGTAGCGCTGCTGGAGCAGTGTGCTGTGGTGGCGCTCTTCGGCCGCCATATCCCAGAAAACGCTGGCGATCTCAAGCGACTGCACGTCGCGGAACTCGGCAAACATCTCGGCAAAGCGGTGGTAGACCTCGGCGTTGCGCTCCTCGATGAAGATGGCAACGTGCAAAGCCTCCTGCGGCGTCAAGCTGATAAAAGCTTTCTTCATAGCGTGTGGCCCCAGTCCACCGACACAGACCTATGTGTGGCTTAGACGGCATCTCTGGAGGAAAGGCCGTATGTGTCAGAGAATGTCCCGCATTCCGGCGCGGCATAGTGCCAGATTGGAACGATCCGTCCTCATCGTCAGCCCTATCGGAATGTCAGTCCTGCCGGGTTAAAGACGGCGGGCTGCTTCTTGATCGCTCCCTCCTAGAACTAAACACCCCTCGCGCGTGTCATCCTGAGCGCAACCGGGGTCCCCGACAAGCCCGCTGGTGGCTTGTTGGGGTGGAAGCCGGGGTCCCCGTCGACGGCCGCTTTTGCCGTTGCTGGGGTGGAGTAGCGAAGTATCTGCTTTTTCTCTCGCGTCCGGTCGGCTGCGCCCGCCTCCTGCTCTGGAACAAGTTTGCGCCAGGCTGAAGTCGGTGATATAAGTCTATGTAATACATAAACTTAAATGTAAAGCATGGAGTATCGTAATTTCTGCATCCTACCTGCCGTGAAATTGATCTAAAAGTTGACAACATTTGACTCAAGTTCTATCATCAGTTCGTTATAAGGGCAGAATCAAGCGTTCAGGCAAGACGATTTCCAGCAGGAGGCAGGTTTCCAATGGCGAAAATTATAGGCATCGACCTGGGCACTACCAACTCGGTTGTGGCGATCATGGAGGGTGGCGAACCCAAGGTCATCGCCAACGAAGAGGGTGGGCGCACCACACCTTCGGTCGTAGCGTTCACCAAGACGGGCGAGCGCCTGGTGGGCCAGGTCGCCAAGCGGCAGGCCATAACCAATCCCGAAAATACGATTTACTCCATTAAGCGCTTCATGGGACGGCGCTTCGATGAAGTCAGCGAAGAAATGAAAATGGTCCCCTACAAGGTCGTGCAGTCGGGCGACCACGTCGCCGTGCTGGCGCAGGGCAAGGAGTACACCCCGCCGCAGATCTCGGCGATGATCCTGCAAAAGCTGAAAAAGGCGGCTGAGGATTATCTGGGCGAGACGATTACGGAAGCGGTGATCACGGTTCCGGCCTATTTCAACGACGCGCAGCGCCAGGCGACGAAGGATGCCGGCAAGATCGCTGGTCTCGACGTCAAGCGAATCATCAACGAGCCGACGGCGGCGGCGCTCGCTTATGGCCTGGACAAGAAGAAGAACGAGACCATAGCGGTCTACGACTTCGGTGGCGGCACCTTCGATATTTCGATCCTCGAGGTCGGCGAAGGAGTTGTCGAGGTGAAGTCGACCAATGGCGACACGCACTTGGGCGGCGACAATCTTGACCAGCGCCTGGTTGACTGGCTGATCGAGGAGTTCAAGAAGGACGAAGGCCTGGATCTGCGCGGCAAAGGCAACGAAATGGCGTTGCAGCGTCTGCGCGACGCGGCTGAGCGGGCCAAGATCGAGCTCTCGACCACGATGCAGACCGAAATCAATCTGCCGTTCATCACGGCCGATACCTCCGGTCCGAAGCACCTGGTCAAGACCTTGACGCGCACCAAGCTGGAAGAGATGGTGCGTGACATCGTGGACCGTTCGGTTGCGCCCTGCCGCCAGGCAATGAAGGACGCGGCCGTTACTGCCGATAAAATTGACGAGGTGGTGCTGGTTGGCGGGCAGACACGCATGCCATTCATCCAGAACCTGGTGAAAAACCTGTTCGGCAAGGAGCCGCACAAGGGCGTCAATCCGGACGAAGTGGTTGCCGTCGGCGCGGCCATCCAGGGCGGCGTTCTCGGAGGCGAGGTCAAAGACCTGCTTCTGCTTGACGTTACTCCGCTGACGCTGGCGATCGAGACGCTGGGCGGCGTGGCGACGCCGATGATTCCGCGCAACACGACGATTCCGACCCGCAAGACGGAAACGTTCTCGACCGCGGCCGACAACCAGACTTCCGTCGAGATTCACGTGCTGCAGGGCGAGCGTCCGATGGCGGGCCAGAACCGCACCTTGGGCAAGTTCCATCTGACCGGACTGCCGATGGCACCGCGCGGCGTGCCGCAGATCGAGGTGACGTTCGACATCGACGCCAATGGCATTTTGAATGTCACGGCCAAGGACATGGCCACCAGCAAGGATCAGAAGATCACCATCACGTCGTCTTCCGGTCTGAGCAAGGAAGAAGTCGAGCGCATGGCCAAGGAAGCCGATGCGCACGCAGCCGAGGACAAGACCAAGCGCGAAGAGATTGAGACCCGTAACCAGCTCGACGGCATGGTCTACCAGACGGAGAAAATGCTGCGCGAGCACGGCGATAAAATCTCCGGCTCCGAGCGCGGCGATGTCGAGAACGCCTTGGCCGACGCGAAGAAAGCGCTGGAGGGCGGCGAGGTGCAGGCGATGAGCACGGCCCGCGATCGTCTACAGCAGGCTTCGCACAAGCTGGCCGAGGCCATGTACAAGGCTACGGCAGGCCCGGCTCAGCCGGGAGCAGGCGCAAATGGGGCCGCACCACATGACGGCGGCGCTGGCGCAGGTCCCGCAGCCAGCGGCCAGAAGAAGGACGAAGGTGTGATCGACGCCGAGTATGTGGACGTCGACGAAAAGAAGTGACGCCGTTTCGCTGGCCGTCTGAGGCCAGCGGGCGTCATCCTGAGCGAGCGCAGCGAGCGAAGGATCTCCCGCGCAGCGGGCGAGGCGAAGGATCTCTCGCGCAGCGGGCGAGTCGAAGGATCTCTCGCGTAGGCGAGTGATTCGGCATCTATACGGGTGGGGCGTGATGAACGCCCCTTCCGCGTATTTGGAACCCCAGGTTCCAGACAGGAAACAAGGGGGAAAAGGGCTATGCAGTTTCAGGTACAAGGCCAGAATTACTATTTGAAGTTTGATCCAGGCGTGGGGCGGTGGTATTTGTTGAAGCGGACGCTCGGCGGATATACCGGCATGGCGGTGTTGGATGACGGCAATGACGGCGCACGGCCGATGGGGGCCGACCTGATTCCGGATGAGCAGGAGGAGCAAGAGACCGTGCACTGAGGCGCGGCGAAGTATTCCTCAGCGACAACGAAAACTGGATCGAATAAGCCAATGGCCACGACGACGGAAAAAAAGGATTACTACGCGACTCTCGGGGTAAAGAAGAGCGCCTCGGCGGAGGAAATCCGCAAGGCGTTCCGCAAACTCGCGCGCAAATACCATCCCGACGTGAATCCCGGCAATAAGGCGGCCGAGGAGAAGTTCAAGGTCCTGTCGGAGGCCAACGACGTTCTCAGCGACCCGAAGAAGCGCAAGATTTACGATCAGGTTGGTTTCTATTCCGACAACATCGACCCGGCAACGGCCGAGGCTTATGCGCGTGGTGGCGGCTCCGGATTCGGCGCCGGCGGGTTTGGAGGGTTTCCCGGAGGCAGTGCGCAGCGCGGTGGCCAGCGCGAAGTGCATTTCGACTTTGATAACTTCGATTACGGACAAGCTGGCGGTGGCGCAGGGCGGGGCGGATTCCGCGACATCCTCTCCAGCATCTTCGGCGCCGGCGGTGCCGCCCAGGCAGAGACAGCCGCGATGGGCGGTACCGATCTGGAGTACCAGGTTTCAATTCCTTTCTGGGAGGCGATCCGCGGCGGCAACATCCGGTTGAATATTCAGCGTCCCGGCCCGAACGGCCAGATGGTCAGCGAACCGGTCGAGTTCCGCATCAAGGCGGGCACGCGCGACGGGCAGCGCATCAGGCTTGCAGGCAAAGGCAATCCCGGAATGCGCGGCGCATCGCCGGGCGATCTCTATCTGGTGGTGCATATCGATTCGCATCCGGTGTTCCGGCGCGAGGGCGACGATATCCACCTCACGTTGCCGGTCATGCCATGGGAGGCTGCCCTGGGAGCTAAAGTGGAAGTGCCTACCATCGACGGCCGGGCGCAGTTGCGCATTCCGCCGGGCACCCCGAGCGGCCAGAAGCTGCGCATGCGCGAAAAAGGCGTGAAGAGCGCAACCAGGGAAGGCGGCGTCGGCGATCAGATTGTCGAGATCAAGATCGTGGTGCCCGCGGTGCAGGACGTGCGCGCCAAAGAGTTGTGGCAGCAGTTGCAGAAGCTGCATCCGGAAGACCCCAGGGCAGAGTTGTGGAGCAAGATCGGGTGACAAAACGCAAAGGCAAAGGCGCTTACATGATCTCCGTGGTGGCGGAGATGTACGAGATTCATCCGCAGACCTTGCGGCTGTACGAGCGCGAAGGTTTGCTGAAGCCGTCGCGCAGCGAAGGCAACACGCGCCTCTACACGGAAGACGACCTGAAGCGGTTGGAGTTCATTCTTTCCCTGGCGCGCGATCTCGGCGTGAACATCGCGGGCATCGGCATCATCTTGAACATGCGGGAACGCATGGAGCAGATGCAGCATCAGATGCAGGACTTCGTGCAATACGTCCAGCAGGAGGTGATGTTGCGCGCCCAGACCAATCAGCCCAGGAAGGACGATGCGTTGGTTCCGGTGCGGCGCAGCGCGCCCGTGGTGATTCCTCCGGCTCCCGGGGCGAATTCTTCGAGAAGACGATAAGCCAGTTTCACAGTATCCCGTAAGTTCGCCGTATAAATTTCAGGATGTCATCCTGAGCGAAGCGAAGGATCCCTGCGCGGCTGAGGCCGAGGCGCAGTCGAAGGTTTCATCGAAAAGCCCAGACCGGCGCGGGGCTTTTTGCTTTTTGTTGGCAGGGAAATGTTGAACGATGCCGGGATGAGCCAACAACTCCACCCTGCCCAGCACTGGAACTGCCCCACTCAAGCCAACAGAAGGCTTGAATGGGCCACCCGCCGTAGGAACACAAGGTGGCACGTCCACCCCAACCTGCGCAACTACGGCGCACGTTGGGGACCCCGGCTCGACTTCGCTCGCCATGACAGTCTTGAGTTTGTGTCGGGTATATACCCACCGATGGCCCGGCAGCCTGCTCAGATTTCGGGCCAGCACCGCGAACGGAGTTTCTGGCCGGGCCTGGCATGTTCGGAAGCGGTGCGGCGAGAGCTGTCGAGAGCCTCTGGTTCAACGATGCTGGCGCTTACGCGGCTGGTTTCCACCTTGTGATCGGTATGTGCCTCGAAAGAGGGAGCAGAGACTTGGCACTTGGCAAGCCTCGCTTTCGGCGTTTTCGAACCAGACGGCATACTAGAGCAATTCCACAATCGGTATACGCTTGAATGTCACCGGCTGCTTCGCGGGGTATACCTTCCGCGAATTCGGTCTAGACCTCAAATACCAAACGGCCGGCGAAGTGGAGGGTGCTCCATCACCGGCGCCGGCCGTACGGAACTCGCCGCGGCCGCTGCCTCAGCCGATATCGGCATATGTTCCGAATCGAGGACAAGCTTAGCTTTGCTTCGAGGCGCTCGCAGTGAGGGTTGTCACAGCCGCAGGTGACCTTTTCCCGGTCTTGACCGGACCGTGGTCCGTGTGCCGCCATCGCTGATTGCGTGTTGCGGGCCGCACCGCTTTGATAAATAATCGACATGTTGCTCCCCTAAATGACCCAAATGAGACGACGCGTGCGTTGGCCGGACTCTTATCGATATCTGACCAGGTTGAACGCTCCCACCTCCGAAGCTGACAATCTGCGGACGGAGCGTGCACTCGGGCTTTCCCGGGCCATGCTGGCCGTCCTGATGCTGTTGGCTATCTATGTGGATTCGCGCCGGGCGGCCAGCTTCACTCCCCTGGTTTATCTGACGGTGGGCGCCTGGGTACTCTATAGCGGCGTCATTGTCATCTGGCTTTACTATTGGGAGAGTTCGCCGCCGAGTCGAGCCCTGCACCTGTTCGACATCCTGTGGATCATTCTGATCACCTGGCTTACCCAGGGGCCTTTCTTCACGCTGTTCACGTTCAGCCTGGTGGCCGCCGGCTTCCGCTGGGGCTTGCCGGAGACCATGGCTACGGCTGCCATCAATGTCGTTATCTTGAACATCGAGGCATTTTTCGGCAAGGGGACAACCGGGTCCTTTCAGGACCTGCTGCAAGGTCACTTCGAGGTCAACCGGTTGATCGTGCGTTGCGCGTTCCTGGCCGTGCTGGGGCTGCTGATTGGGATGGGAGCGGAAGATGCGAAGGAGCGCCGCGCCGAAGCGGCCATGGTGAACCGCTTGCTGCACTCTGTCCGTCCGGAGGCTGGACTGACGAACAGCATGCAAATCGTTTTGTCGGAATATGCGCGCCTGTTCTCCGCCAAACGCGCCTACGTGGCCATCAAGGAGCTGACCACCGATAGAGTTCTGGTCTGGCACTTGGAGGCTTTTTTGCCTGACGCCAAGCCGCATATGCGCGAGATTCCGTCCGCCGAGGCGGATGATTATTTGCTTCGGGAGTTGCCCAAGACTTTCTACTGCCGGCAACTTCACGAGCGCGCGCAGATGAATTGGTTGGAAGGCGGAGCGGTGCGCAGCAGAGAGATGGATGCACTGCCGAGCGCCGCACTCGCCCGCGACCCGGTTCGCTCGATGGTTTGTGTCGCCAATGAGATGGGGGACCAGTGGTTCGCCCGGCTTGTGCTCATCGACGCGCGGATTGGCGAAAGGCGCGAACGAGAACTTAAGTTTGCGGAAAACCTGGCAAGGCAGGCAACGTCGGCGCTGTACAGTCTGTTCCTGATTCGCCGCTTGCGTTCGCGAGCGGGCGCGATGGAACGCGCACGGGTCGCTCGCGAACTGCATGATGGCGCCATTCAAAGCTTGATCTCCGCCGAAATGCGTGCTGACGTGTTACGCAGGCGCGCCGAGCGGGGCACGGCCGGGCTGGCACCCGAACTCGCCGAGCTTCAGCACTTGCTGAGGAGAGAGGTGCTGAACCTGCGCGACCTGATGCAGCAGATGCGCCCCGTGGATCTTACGCCCGAGCAGTTGCTGGATTATATTGCGGACACCGTGGACCGCTTCCGGCGCGACACCGGAATCGAGGCCAGCTTCGTCTCTGACCTGCAGGACGTGCACGTTAGTCCGCATATCTGCCGCGAACTGGTGCGCATTGTGCAGGAAGGGCTGGTGAATATTCGCAAGCACTCCAAGGCGACGCACGCGATTGTGGGCATAACCCGGCGCGAGCCCGGCGTTCTGCTGCTGACCATTTCAGATAACGGGCGCGGATTCGAGTTCGAGGGACGAATCTCGTCGGAAGAGCTTGCCAATACCACCAAGGGGCCAATGATTATCAAGGAACGAGTTCGTAGCATTGGCGGGCAGCTCAGCATAGAATCAACTCCAGGGCGTGGTTCCCGGTTGGAAATCACCCTGCCACCGAAAGGAAAGTCCGCTCATGGATAACAACGCTTCCAAGATCCGCATTCTTATCGCCGACGATCACGCCATCTTTCGCGACGGCCTTCGCCGTCTCTTGGAGTCAGAGCCCGAATTCGAGGTGGTGGGCGAAGCCGCCGATGGCGCCGAGGCTGTTGCCCAGACTCAGCAACTCCGCCCCGACATTCTTCTGCTGGATCTGGCAATGCCCCGCATGCCCGGGTTGGAAACGTTGCGGGAACTTGCGGCTCAACACACTGAATCGCGGGTGATCCTGCTGACCGCCGCGGTCGAAAACCGCCAGATGGTCGAGGCCTTGCAGATCGGCGCGCGTGGCGTGGTGATGAAAGAGGCCGCCACACAGATTCTGCTGAAAGCCATCCGTGCGGTCATGTCGGGCCAGTATTGGGTCGGGCGAGAGCCGGTCGCCGATTTGGCGCAATATCTCAGGGCGCATGCCGGCGGACAGCAAAATGCCAAGGCCAAAAGCTACGGCTTGACGCGGCGCGAGATCGAAATCCTGTCGACCATCGTCTCCGGCCTCAGCAACAAGGAAATCGCGCAGAAGTTCTCGCTCAGCGAAGATACGGTCAAGCATCACCTAACCAACATCTTCGACAAACTGGGAGTTTCCAGCCGCCTGGAACTCGCCTTGTTCGCCATCAACAATCGCTTGATCGAAACGGTCTAAGGCTGTAAATCAAACGCTCGCCGGCAGTACACTCGGTTTTGGGTGCCCCATTCAAGCGGAGCTTGGGTGGGGCTTTCGTTCTTCATCACCGCACAACACGGGAACTCGCCGGTGACGATTACTTCCCGGCCTTGGCTTTGAGCGCTTCGACTTTAACGCCCGCCGCCAGCAGTTTCTCGCGCAGCGCGCGTGCTATATCGGGCGCGCCCGGCGTATCCGAGTGGATGCAGAGCGTTTGCGCTGACACTGCAAGCCGCTTGCCGTCAATGGCGATGATCTCGCCACGAGTGGCGATTCCCACGCCCTGCTCAGCCGCGCGCTCGGGCGGTTGCATCAATGCTCCGGGAAGCTTGCGGTTGCGCAGCGTGCCGTTGGCTTCGTAAGCGCGGTCGGCGAAGGCTTCCGCCGCGGTCTTTAAGCCCATTTCGGCGTACCAGCGCAATGCGTTGGAACCGCATTGGCCAACCATGATCAGGTTGCGATCGCAGGCCAGGGCGGCGCGGCTGATCGCGTCGGCCGATTCCTTGCTGTTGTTGGCCGCGTGATAAAGAGCGCCATGAGGTTTCACATGAACCACGGGTACGCCGTGGCGCTTTGCCACCTTCTGCAAGGCGGAGATCTGCTGGCGCACGGAGGCTTCGAGGGCCTCCGGCGCCATCTCCATCTCCGTCCGGCCAAAGTTTTCGCGGTCCGGATATCCGGGATGCGCGCCGACGCCAACGCCTAGCTTTTTGGCAAGACCGACGGTGATCTCCATGGTCTGCTCGTCGCCGGCGTGTCCTCCACAGGCGATATTCGCCGAAGTTAGCTGGCGCATGATTTTTTCTTCGGTGCCGTTGGCGATCGCTTCCGGCGATTCGCCAATATCGGAATTGATATCGATCGTGATTACGCTCATTGTGCTGTCCTATTCCAGCAGAAGTGATTTGCCGCTTGTTTCGAGATGGACCTGCACTCAGTCAAACGCTTTCCGCAGCCACTCTTCCTGTTCCCGCAGCAACCCGACGGCTTCCTCCACGGTGACTACGCGAAAGTGTACCTCATCCCGTGGTCGCAACTGCGCCACGTGCCTCAGGTCGATCGCGATCACGTTGGCGACCTTGGGATAGCCTCCCGTTGTCTGCTGATCCACGAACAGGATGATCGGTTGCCCATCGGGAGGAACCTGCATTGCGCCCAGCGAAATTCCCTCGGTGATGAGCTGCGACTTCGGCGGCAGCGTCAACGCCTCGCCCTGGAAGCGGATGCCGCGGCGATCGGAGTCTCCGGAGACGACATACTGGCCGCGTTGCAGCACTTGCAGTCCTTCGGGACCAATCCACGAGGCCTGCGGCCCGGGCGTGATGCGCAGTTCGCGGCGCGGCTCCAGATATGCAAACGCCTGCCGGGAAATCCTGCGCACGCCGCTGGGGGCAACATGGTTGACGGCGAGCTGGTCGCCGGCCTTCAGAGCGCGGCCTTCCAGTCCTCCAAGATGAGCCGAGCGAAGCGTGGCCACGCTGCCCATGACAGGCTTCAACCGGAAGCCACCCTGAACCGCAAGATAAGCGCGGGCGCCTCCGGTTATCGCGCCACACTTGAGAACCGCACCGGGAAGAACCGGGAACGGTCTCCACATGGGAGCCTTGGCGTTGCCCAGCCTGCAATCAACCTGAGCGCCCGTAAGCACGACAATCGCGGCGCGTTGGAACTCGACCGTGGCCCCAAGCAAAGTCATCTCCAACGCCGCCGTGTTCTCGTCGTTGCCGAGCAAGAGGTTGGCAACCCGCAAGGCAAGCGCGTCGGCAGCCCCCGCAGGCGTCACGCCAAGGTGCGCGTATCCGTAGCGGCCGAGGTCTTGAACCGTCGTCATCAGGCCGGGATTGATAATTCGAAGGGCCATGAGGCTACCTGCCGGCGACCATCGCGTCAAAACTTTCGCGAGAGATGGGGGTGAACTTCACCAGATCTCCGGGCTGCAAACGCGAAGGCGGGTTAGCCTCGGGATCGAACATGCGCATGGGCGTGCGGCCAAGCAGTCGCCAACCACCGGACCACTGCATGGGATAGAGACCCGTCTGGCTGCCGCCAATTCCGACGCTGCCGGCGGGAACCGAGGTGCGAGGCGTCTTGAGGCGCGGTGTCGCCAGCGATTCGGGCAACCCTCCCATGTATGGAAATCCGGGCGAAAAGCCAATGAAATAGACGGTGTACTCGGGAGCGCTGTGCCGCGCAATCACTTCTTCCGGCGAGAATCCGGTGTGCTGGGCGACATCCGCTAGGTCGGGTCCCAGCTCCCCGCCGTAACAGACCGGGATTTCGATGGCGCGCCGCACGGCGTCCGATGACGCTATGTTGCTCTGTCCGATAAGTTCCCGGATGCGTGCCCGCAAATCCGCGGGCGGCAGCAGCAGCGGATCGAAGTCGATCAGCAACGAGGCGTATGCGGGATGCAGGTTGCGGATGCGCGGGCCGGCGCTCTTCTGTAACTCGCTTTCCTGTAAGTCATGGAAGAGCTGAATGACCCGCCGGTTCAAGTCCCGCGAGATCTCGTCGCCGAAGACCACCAACATGGAAGAGTCACTCGCATCAATGACTCGCATCCCTTCGCTTGCCTGCACGTCGCCTCGCATTGGATTGTGGCGCTTCAAATTCGAGAGTACGCCGATGCGCCTGTGTTTTCCAGCCCATTTCGTGAGCGATCGGTTAGACCAGCTTCGCGCAAGTTCTTTGAAGGGGCGCGGCTTCAGGCTGCTGAAAAACTGATCTCCGAGGTGTCATCCTGAGCACAGCCGGGGTCCCCGGCGACGGCCGCTTTTGCCGTTGCTGGGGTGGAGGAGCGAAGGATCTGCTGTTTGCGCGTGTCGGAAAATAAAGCAGATCCTTCGGTCGCGCAAAACCGGCGCGACCTCAGGATGACACTGCTACGAGTTTTTCAGCAGCCTTTTCAGCCGCGCCGTTTCCGGACGCATATCTCCGGCTTTAGCCGCTGAGGGACCGCCGTTGACTGCAATCCGGAATGAGTTATAGACCCGCTTCTAGAGCAATTCCAGAGTTAGTGTATCCCGATGTTTCAGGGAGGCGTCATACCGACCGAAGCGAAGCCGGGGCCCCAGCAAACGCCGCTGTTGCGTTTGATGGGGTGGGGAGCGGAGTGGAGGGATCTTGTGTTTTTTCGCTGTCTTCCCACGGCAAAGCAACACAAAAGATTCCTCGACTCGCGATGCAAGGCATCGCTCGCTCGGAATGACGTTCATCTCTTGGGGTACAGCATCTCTAGAGCTGTTTCTAGTCGGATGCCAGCCCGTACTGTTGCCGCAGTTGTTGTTCGTAAGTGGAGAGCTGGGCCGCGATTCGCGACTCGGCTTGGCGCCGCCGGATAATCTGTTGGCGGTAGCGGCGGAGGAAGTAGTCGATGGTTTCGACCCGAATCCTGATGGAGCCCGAAGGTTTGTTTTCGTCAAGATCCTTGAAGCAAAAATACGGCGTGCCCGACCGCTCGATAATGGATTCGATGGCGGCGTAGATGGGAGCGTCGTGTCCGCACTTGAAGCTGGACATCTCCACGGCCACGAGGTTGGGATGGCGCGCGGTGAATTTAGCCGCCCAGATCTTGTGGTTGGTGCTCGCCGAAAACGTGTTCTTCCACACATCGCCGATATCGAGCGGATGCTTGATGACTCCGGCACGCACTTCATCGCCGAAGAGGCGTTCCAGCAGGTCCTCATCGCGAGGCAACGTACTTTGAGAGAAGATCGGATAGCCGAGCTTCTGAAACTCTTCGAGAATATCGTGATTCAGCCCGGGATCGTGCAGGTAGGGGCGGCCGAGCATGACGATGCCGATACGATCCTCGCGTTCGAGTTGATCGATCACCTCGCGAGCGCGCCGCAGGATGCTCGCCTCGACGCTGTCCAGGGCGGCAAAACCGGCTGCCACCGCACGCTCATTTTCTTCCGGCGAGAGACCAAGAATGGGCTGCCAGGTCTGGAGCATCTGGTAGGCAAACAGCCGGCGGTCGCGAAAATTCAGCAGCGGGTTGAGATACTGGATTCCGTTTTCCGCAAACGCATCGCCTTCCTTGGTGAAGGCCGCTTTAACGGTTTCAGGAGTGGTTGACACCGTTGGGCAGGCATTGGAGGCTTGCAAGTTTACCAGCGGGGTGGAGAGAACGTCATACATCGGGAAGAAGATCGCGTTCAGCGGTTTGCGGGCGTGCTTCACCTGCAACAGGTTGTAAACGTGCGCGATGGCAACCTTGGAGGGATAGCAGGGATCGATGGCTCCGCGGCTGCATCCGGCACGATAGAGTTCGGATGTCGTGTAGTCCGAGTAGACGATGTTTTCCGGCCTCACCCCGAGGCTCTCGAAATAGGCCTGGAAGAGCGGGGCATAGACGTAGATGTTCAGCACGCGTGGGATTCCCACGCGAAGGTTGCGGCGATCTCGCATCCGTGCAATGCGCTGGCGGGATGAAAACCTCCAGGCGCGCGTGGGAATCGCATCCGCCACGCTGGCGGAATTCTGCGGCCGGAAAACTTCGCGCGCTGCAATCTCGACGAGATTCGGATTTGCCTGCTTCACCTTGTCGAGCCCGGCCTTGATGTCTTTCATCTTGTGGACATCTTCGACGGCGCCCTTTTCGCAGGTGGCGATGATCAGGCGGCGTTCGCCCGCGCGCAGCGGGACCTTGCTTCCGCGCTGCTTGAGCCCGGCCGAATCCATGCCTGCATCGGGGTCCCCGGCGAGCACAGCTCGCTGGGGCGAGTCAAGCACCGCGGTCTCCGCCGACTTGGACGAGAGCTGAATCTGCACCAGCGGCTGCCTCGTAGCCTTGATGTTCGCGCGCTCCTCGCGGTCGTGTTCGTGCAAAGGATCGTGAAAGCCGCTTGGCGCTCGCCGCTCCGACAGGCCGATGCTCCCCGCCTTTCCGCGGAGATCGATGTCGATGAAGGTCCGCAAGCAGTTGTTCTTGCAAAAATAGCAACGTGTATCTTCGCCGCGCGTGCTGCGGTAAGAGATATTTCGCGTCGCTTCCAGGCCGATAAACGTAGTCCTGCGGCCGTCGCGAAAGAGCCGGAGAGCCTCAAGCGCGGCGCCGATAGCGCCCGACTCCCCGCAGTGCTGATGAACCATGACCTCGGGCCTGCTCTGGCCGGAGCGGAAACTGCCGCCGATGAAATCGACTTCGGCCTTCACCACTGCGAGGTTGTTCTGCGTTCCACCTTGCAGGACGAAGCGCGAGCCGAGCTGCGCCAGGTTCGGGATGCTGGCCACATAGAGAAAGACGTTCTTTGGCAAAACCGCGGCCAGACCGGCCAGGATTTCCTCCGCACGCCAACCCTGGCGCTGGAAATTGACGATGTCGGATTGCAGAAAAACCGCACAGCCATAGCCGAACACCGGCATGTTCTTGGCGGAAAACGAAAGATCGGCGTACTGCTCGACGCTCACGCCGAAGCCTTCCGCCGTGGACTGAAGAAAATAACCGTTGCCGGCCGAACACTGCGTATTCAGCTTGAAGTCTTTTACCCGGCCGTCTTTCACAACGATCAGCTTGATGTCTTGTCCGCCGACGTCGACGATCACCTGCGGATCGTCGTAGAACTTCATCGCCGATTCGGCGTGCGCGACGGTTTCCACCAGCGCCACGTCGGCCTTGAGCACATCGCGCAGAATGTCCTTGGCATAGCCGGTGGTGGCCACGCCCAGCACTTCGAGCTGTGCTCCCTGCTCTTCCACCTGGCCGCGCAGGTTCTCGAACATCTCAATCGTGTCCTGGATGGGATTGCCGTTCGAGAGCTGATAGGCCTTGCAGAGAACTTCGCCTTGCTCATCGATCAGCACGGCCTTGGTCGAAGTTGATCCGCCATCGATGCCGGCAAAGGCCCGCACCGTCTGATTCGGATGAAAAGTGGCGGGAACGAACTTCGGGGGCGTGTAGAGCTGGCGGAAGCGCGCAAGTTCCTGGTCGCTGCCACACAGTGCCCGCGCGCCGGACCTGGCTTTCTCCTGGGCGCGGCCAAATTCCAGGTAGTGCTTCAGCTTGCTGGTGCCGCGGTAGCGTCCGCTGTGCTCTTCTTCGTCCTTGCCATACTCCACCGCCCCGAGCGCCGCAAAATACTGCGCATTGGCAGGGACCTTGATCAGCTCCTCGGGAGGCGCCCCGGCGGGGATTTCAAGTCTGCGCTCCTCCCACATGCGCGGAATGTTGGCCTGCCAGGCCTCGCGCATGCCGCGAATAAAGCAGTTCGGGCCGCCCAGCAGAAGCACGTGCGGACGCAAGGTGTTGCCGCGCGTGAGCACGCTCAGGTTCTGCAGCACGATGGCCTCGAACAGAGAAGCCATCAACTCTTCGGGTGGCGTGCCCAGCTTCTGCAGGCTGTTGATGTCGGTTTCGGCAAAGACGCCGCACTTGCCCGCAACCTGGTGGAGCTTGACGCCGCGATAGCCCAGGTTGCAGAGTTCGGCGATGGGAATGCGCAGCTTGGAATTGATTTTGTCGATGACCGCGCCCGTTCCGCCGGCGCACTTGTCATTCATCGAAGGGATTTTTTTCTTGCGCCCACTACTCTCGTCGTCTTGGAAGACGATGATCTTCGCATCCTGCCCGCCGAGCTCGATCACCGAATAGACTTCCGGATGAAGCTTCTCTACGGCTAGCGAGACGGCATGCACCTCCTGCACAAACTTCGCCCCGATCAGATCGGCGAGAACCGCGCCTCCTGAACCGGTGATAAAAACGCGGCAATTCTCCTTCGTGATGCCGGCCTCGGATTCCATCCGCTGCAGGAATTCAAGAACCTTCTCGGGCTGTTTGGTCTCGTGGCGTTGATAGTCCTGCCACACGATGCGATCGCCGCCGGTTTCAACCACGACCGCCTTCGCCGTCGTCGATCCGATGTCGAGACCAACAATCAATGAGTTGCGAACCTTCATCTACAGCTTCTCGCTCAGAGCTTGTGACTTTTTCGGACGGTGCCCCACATCTGCCGCAGTTAGCAGATGTGGGACTTGGGCACCAGTCGAACTACCCCGCGTTGGCCCAATCACCCCCAGCGAGCCGAGCCTCGCCGAAAGATTCATCAATAAAATCCAGAACAGCGCGGAGTCGGACAGTGTCCTGGGATTCTTCGCTCCGCTCAGAATGACACCCCTGAACAAGCGCTCAGAAAGACGCCCCTAAACATTTACTGCGCGACCTTCCGGGACACTACATTACGCGGCCGTGGACTCGGAGAGTACCGGGGCCGACGCCCGCTTCCGCCGGCAGCCATAGGAGTCCATCAAGTCGCTGACGTGCGCCACGAACTGCGCGGCAGTTCCCGCGATTCCGTCCTGCTGCGGCACGTGATACATGGCGCGCCGCAATTCCGCATGATCGGCCACGAAGTCGTGAATATCGTCGAGCCGCTTGCCCGTGCGCCTCAGAACGTTTTCAAATTCGGCGCGCGCCCGCAGTTTCGCCTCCGCCAGCGCCATCTGCACGCGGCTGTGGGCGTTGACCTCTCCTTCGCCGGAGGTTTCGATCGGGAGAAAGATCATCTCCCTGTAATGGTTGACGACCGCCGAGTGGATTCCGTCCGATTGCGACGAGGGCATGCATCCAAAGGGCTTCAGCCCGAGCACCATGTGGCAGAGGCGATGGACCGTGTAATAGACACTCTTGCCGACTTCGAGATGTCCCTCGCCGCCGCGCGCAAGCTGGTGATAAAACGGATGCGCCAGGCGAGCCAGTTCTTTCTGTGAAACCAACTTGTGCGTGAGTCCGCCGCTGTGGCGAATCACCCGCTCATAAAAGTGGTTCCAGAGCAAGTCGCCCGCTTTCAACGCCAGCCACTTTTTGCGAAACTTCATCTCGTTGGCGAGCCGATGACTGAATTCCCACCACGCAGCGTTGGGATAGGGCGCTTGCACCGGTTTGTGCGCGCGAGCCGTCTCGGTGGCCGCGTGCATCATGTAGCCCACCCACGTGGAGATGGGTTCGACCACCACCTGCGCGCCCTCGCGCTCCAGGAAGGTGAACATGTTGAAGTTGCCGTCGCCTTCCGTAATCTGCGCCCAAAACTCGCCGTTGATCTTCACGACCGGCTTGACCCTGGTGCGGTCCACCTCGATGGCGTCCATGGAGTCGTGGAACTGATGCAGGGCGTCAAGTAATTCCTTGCCGTAAAGGTGATCGTAGGTCTTCATGAGCCCGTTGCCCACCTTGCCGAGCAGCGGCTTGCGCGCAGCCATCCGCACCATCCAGGCCGGAGCGTCGCGCTTAAACTCAAACGCATTGCGCTCGGCCAGAACCTTACTGAGCCGGTCCACGGCCAATCGGAAAACGCGGTCGGTCTCGCCTGGCGTGGTTTCGTAGGGGCGCACCTGATAAAGGATGTCGCTGACGACATCGCCAAGCTGCAGGGCGTTCAGTGCCCCGAGACCGAAATCGGCGCTGAATCTCAGTCCTGCTTCGCCGGCGCTCGCCTTGATGCCGTCGGCCTGCTGGAAGAGCAGAATGCGGAATCCGCCGAAGCCTGCGTTTTTGAGAGCATAGCGGTATTCGGCCTCGTACATCCCGAAGCGGCATGGACCACAAGAGCCGGCGGTGAAGAAAACGTATTGGTCGATGATCTCCTGCCGCGTCAGGCCCCGGGCTTCCAGCTTTTGCAGAAACTGTATCAGGTTGCCTATCGTGAAATAGGCTGGATTGCATTGCCCGTTGTTGCCGAATTCTTTTCCCAGCCGGAAGGCGGACAGATCGGGCGCGGAGAGCGCTTCACAACGATATCCGCAGTTCTGGAAGACGGCGCGAATGAACGCCTCGTGTTTCCAGGTGAGACCGCCGAATAGAATCGTAACCTTGTCGCGCTCGTCTGCCGTGAACGGTCTTTCCTCCGGCCGCTGGAAGTGGCGCACCTGCAAGCCTGCTTCCATCCTCAGGCGGGCGCGTTCCTCCTCGAGGCGGCGCACGATCTCGCCTTCGATTACGAAGGAAGAACAATCCAAGGACTGATCAGACATCCGGCGTTTCTCCAAAACGTAGGGAAGCACGGTACCGACGGAGGCGCGCCAGTTGCTCTGGCAATTGCAATACCCACTTGCCGGAGCCCCGTCAACCAGACGTAGCCTGAGACGGGTACCGCAGGCTAAACCATCAGGCGGAAAGCAGGCCGCAAACCCGGCCGCCTCGCCCACCATCCCAGCAACGGCGGCAACGTCGTCGCTGGAGTCCCCGGGATTGGGGATTCATACTACAAGCTTTACCAACCGTGTCACATTAGGGAAGTGACCAAGCTCACATGTCAGTGTGATATTGGTTTCCCCTGGCGTTATTGCCGATCGCAGTGAGTGCGACGCCGCACTTCTTTCCTCGACCGTCGGCTTGTCAAGCAGAGCAGAATAATTGTATCGCCGTCCGGTGGGAGCAGCAATGACTCCGGTATTACGTAAATGTTAATTTTTCGCCGTGTGCGCGATGAGATGGGGAACTGTTGACAGTGTTTTTTTCGAATCGAAACGCAGAGACGGGAGCCAGTAACTCTCAACTTGGCCGCCGGCCAGCAAAATGACTGAGCTGAAAAAAGCGGCGTTTCATTACGACGGCTTGCGACATCTAACTTCAGAGTTGATCGGCAATGGGAATTCGGTTGCCCTGTCGAACTGAATCTGCGCAAAGCGCGAGGCAAGCGGTGCGATTACTCGTAGTGGAAGATGACAACCCCATCCGGAATTTTCTAAAACGCGGGCTGGCGGAAGCCGGTTACCATGTCGACGCCGCACCGGACGCGCATTCGGCGGAAGCTCTGGCCGTGGAAAGCGCTTACGACGCGATGGTGATCGACCTTGGGCTTCCTGACATGGACGGCCTGGATTTAATCGCGCGCTGTCGCGCTCAGGGTAACGCCGCGCCAGTGCTGATTCTTTCCGCGCGGCGTTCGGTCGATGAGCGAGTGCGCGGCCTGGAACGGGGCGGCGACGATTACCTCACCAAGCCTTTCGCCCTCGCAGAACTCTTGGCGCGCATAAGAAATCTGCTGCGCCGAAGCACACTGGCTCAGCAGGAGTCGGTGCGCTTGTGGGTTGGCAATCTGCAACTGGACCTGGTGCGACGCGAGGCCCGCCGCGAAAACCAGCTCTTGCAGCTTACATCGCAAGAGTTTTCGCTGCTCGAGTACCTTTGCCGGAACGCCGGCCGGGTGGTGACCCGCACCATGATTCTCGACCACGTCTGGCGCATGCGCATCGATCCCGCCACCAATGTCGTGGACGTCCACATTTACCGCTTGCGGAGCAAAGTGGATCAGGAACCGCATCGGCCCATGATCCATACGATTCGCGGGGTTGGCTATGTCCTTAAGGATTCCTAAAGGCGTTCAGTCGACGGCCGCATGGAGGATATCCGTCTGGACAACGCTGGCGTTCGCCGTCGGCAGCGCCGTCGCTTTCGCCATCGTGTACATGCTGGTGGCCAGGAATGCGGAAGCCAGACGCGATGTATGGCTGGAAGGCGAAGCTGGAACACTGGCCGAGGTTGCGGCGAGACTCCCGCGCGACGACTCATACGCGCACCGCATGAAAGAGGTGGCCGAATTCGCCACGCGCGACGTGCTGCAAGAACATGCCAGCCACCTGATGCCCGGTGAAGATGCCGTCTTTTTCTTAAATGCCGGAGCGGGGTGTCCATCGGTGTGGGTGGGGCCGACATCGCAAGAACCCTTCTTGCAGGCCATCGATGCGGCCCGGCTTTCGCCGGATGTGCTGCAAACCATTCACGTCTCCGGCTGGCCGCTTCCATTCCGCGTGATTCGCAAAGCGCCGGAGCCGGATTGCGGATTCTACCTCGGCTACTGCGATGTCAGCGGCACGCGCACGATGCAGCAGCTCACGGCGCGGTTCCTGCTGATCTGGTGCGGCACCGTCGCGCTCGGATTCCTGATCTCATTGGTAGGCGCCTATCGCACCTTGTTGCGGGTCGAACGGATTTCCAACGCCGTGGACAATATCGACAGCAACGAACTCAAAGGCCGGATTCCGGAAGGACCGTATTACGATGAGATCGCGCGGCTGTCGCACACCTTCAATCGCTTGCTGGACCGCATCGAGGCGTCCAATCGTGAATTGCGTTTGGTTACGGATTCGGTGGCTCACGACCTGAAGAGCCCGATCACCTCGATCCGGGGCAATTTGGAAGTCGCGCTCTCCGATGGCGAGAACGGCAAGTGGCGGGAGTCGGTGGCCGAAGCTCTGGAAGGGCTCGACCGCCTTGCAGAGACTTTGAATACCGCGCTCGACATCTCCGAGGCTGACGCCGGGGTACTCCGCTTGCGCCGGGAGAGCGTGGAGTTGGCGCCATTAGTGCAGCAGCTTGTCGATTTGTACCAGCCGTCGATGGCCGAACACAATCACATCCTCGAGTGTGATTTAGAGAGCAATGTGTTTATCGAGGCGGATCGCTCTCTCCTGAATCGCATGATCGCCAATTTATTGGATAACGAAACTACGCATCTGCCGCGTGGATGCTCCGTGAAAGTAATTGTCAGGGCAAAGGACGGTGCAGCGGAGCTGATCATAGAGGATGATGGCCCGGGGTTTGATCCCGCTTTGCGCCCGCACGTGTTGGAGCGCTTCGTGAAAGGGCCGCACTCGAGCGGTCACGGGCTGGGGTTGGCATTCGTAAACGCTGTCACGCAGGCGCACGGCGGAGCTGTGCTGGTGGCGGATCGTCCGGGCGGGGGCGCATGCATCGAATTGGCGCTGCCACTGGCCAAGGTCCTTAGTGCTTGACTCGAACTGGTTGCACAAAAAAATATTTCTTTGAAGGGGCATGGCTTACATTACAGCTCTTCGCTATGGCTTATATGTCTTGGGTTAGGCATCGCTCCAGTCTCAAAAGAGATCATGTCAGCCATGCCGTCCAGAGCCAGCAATGGCGTGGGCTTTAGCCCCTGAGGGAATTATCTGCCGCCCCTATCGCGCGGACACCTGGCGGACAATTAAACCCACCGTTCGGACGGAGATGCTCACCTTGTCGCTGACCCGCAGGAACAACGCGCTCGGGTTCTTCATTCCCCACGCCTGGTAGGGCACGGCAAAGTTTGTGCTGGCCGAAATGCTATTTCCGTCGATCGTGAGCGGAATCGATAACGTCAACTCGTGCTCTGCTCCATGGACCAGAATGGTTCCCAGCAGATCAACGCGTGACACTCCCTGCGCCACCGCCCCGATTACTTTTTCAGGAATGAAAACAATTTCCGGGTAGCGCGCGCTTTCCAGAACATCTTTGTGCATCTTGTTGTCGCGAGCGCGATTGCCGCTATTTCCGCTGCTGGCATCGACCACGAAGGCGCCACTGGCGGCTCCGGTCGCGGTATCGTAGTTGATGGTTCCGCTCTTGAGTTTGAAGCTGCCGTGCACCGTGTGGAATGTGCTTTCCAGGGTGAATTCCACCTGCGATTTCGCCGGGTCCAGCGTGACCGCCGCCTCTTCCGCAAGCATCTGCCCGCCGAAGAGCGCGAACAAGGCGAAGGCGAGCCCGCTTCGCACAACAATCCATCGATAAAGATATTGGAAGGATTTCTTTGTTCGGTATGCCACCCAGGTTCACTCCTGTGTGTATGCGTTGTGATCGGCTCACGCGGTGAGCAGTCGCCATCCGAGCGAAACAGTTCCGCGTACTCCGAAGGAAAACGGAGACGAGGCGCCGACGTGAATGGCAAGCAACCGGGCGAATAAACCGGGTTCGGCGGCAAAGGCGCGAAACACCCGCTGCCGGAAATTCGCATGCCGATCCATGCTCAGCATGAGCTTGGTCATGAAATGCGGAAGCCTGACGATGCGGCGATGAGCCGCCTGATAGAGCTGCAAATTGCCCGCCTGCAGCGCCTCAGCCAGCGCCAGCGCCTGCTGGAAGGCCATGGTCAGACCTTCTCCGGTAATGGCGTCGACCGACCCGGACGCTTCGCCGATCAGCGCCAGGTTTTCCCGACATACCGATGGCAGCTTTCGGGTGGCACTCACCGCGCCGAGCATCCTGGCGAGCCGTCTCGCGCCGCGAAGGCGTTTGGCAACCACGGGGAAATGCGGCAGAGCCGCGTCGAAACTCAAATGCGGGTCGGCAGTGATAAGGGCCACGCAAATCTGGTCGGAGGCGACCGGAGTGATGTACATCTGGCCGCGGTCGCTCCAGTGGACTTCAACGAATTCCGACCACGGCGCTACGCCATAGTGGCAGCGAAACCCGAAACGCCGCTGCACGCTGCGCAACGGGCCGAGCCCTGCCTGCGCTCGCAGACGTGAGTTCTGTCCATCCGCGCCAATCAGCCACCGGTAACGGAGAGTGCGGCCATCCAGGACAATGCCTTCGTTGCCGAGGCCCCAGGGTCCCCAATGTGCGCCGTGGTTGCCCATGTTGGGGTGGAGGGTAACGCGAGTCCCCCAGCGCAAGTCGACCCCGGCTTCGGCAGCCCGCTCAACCAGCAATTGGTGAAGCACAGTTCGACGCACACCACAACCGGCGCTGTGCGGGAAACGGGCATCGATCACGCCATTGGAATCGATGAACCTCATGCCGGCCAACGCGGAGAACTGGCCGGGTGCAAGCTCCGGGGGTGGAAGTGTGATCCCGATTCGCCTGAGCGCGGCCACGCCCTCGGGCATAATGCCTTCGCCGCAAGCCTTGTCGATAGGCGGCCGGGCCGAGTCCGCGAGTATGACAGTCAGCCCCGCCTGTCTGGCCGCAATGGCTGCCGCCAGTCCGGCTGGACCGCCGCCGGCGACGAATACATCGGTATCGAATCTCTCGGCCATCGCTTTACCAACGCAACAGCACAAGCTCGGAGCAGAAGCCTGGTCCCATCGCCGCCAGCAAGCCGTAACTGTCCGCCGCGGGGCGACGCGCATTCATGAAATCTTCAAGCACCACCAGCACGGAAGCCGACGACAGATTACCGACCTTGCGAAGCGATTCCCAAGAGGCGTCCAGCGCGCCGGTCGGCAGGTGCAAGGCATCCTCCATGGCCTCAAGGATTTTGGGACCGCCGGTGTGCATGATCCAGCTTTGAATGTCGGCCCGGTTAAGACCATTGTCGGCCAGGAAGCCTTCCACATCGCTCGCCAGGTGGTCGTAGACCATGCGCGGGACATCCTGCGAGAGCACAATGCGGAAGCCCTTTTCCGACACGGCCCAGCCCATCACATCCTGCGTCCCGGGATAAAAAGACGATCGAGAGCACAAAACCCGCGGGCCGCCCGCCTCGACTTCCGCTCCGGCAACCACCACCGCAGCCGCGCCATCGCCGAACAGGCCCGATGAAATCATATTCGCGGCCGAAAGATCGTCCCGCTGCCAGGTGAGCGAGCATAGCTCCACCGAAACCAGAGCAGCACATTGCGTGGGATAGGCGCGCACGTAGTCGGCGGCGCGCGCTATGCCAGCCGCTCCGGCCACGCAGCCCAGACCAAAAATAGGAACTCGCTTGATCGAGGTGGGCAAGCCCATCCGGTTCACCAGGCGTGCGTCGATCGATGGACTGGCGATCCCGGTCACCGAAACGAAGAAGATCGCCCCGAGATCCTTTACGGAAAGTCCCGCGCGGGTTAGCGCCTTGCACAAAGCCTGCTCGGCGAGCTCCTCGGAGACTTCGATCCAGGCGTCATTGGCTTTTCCCCAGCTCGTCAGGCCGTCGTAAGCTTCGATAGGCAGCGCCAGGTGCCGGGCCTCGACCCCGACCCTGGAGAGAAGGCGTTCCAGAACATCCGGATTTTCGAGTTTATCGGCCCAGCGCTGCTTCAGCGCCGCTGTAATCTCTTGCTGTCTGAAATATCGCCTGGGGAAAGCGCTCGCGACTCCGGCAATTCGCATATCGAACCCTTCTCTCGGGACAGAAGAAGCGTCTGCCTGATAAACAATAACAATTTGGATGTTGGACGTGAACTGAAGGAACTTTTCTTTACGTCATTACATTGTCAAATTTGTGTCATCTGACGGGGCGAGGCCACAATACAAACCGCTTACGATGTCGGCGTGAACTGCGCGAGGTCGAATATTCCCAGTTGCTTTTCGAGCCCGCCGACTTGCGAAACCATCTTTTCGAAGCCGTCTGCACCGAATAACTTCCGCTCCTGGTTTTCGAACTCCTCCCCCAGCGAATCGAATTCATGTTGCGAGACGATGTGGTGCAACTCCGGAAACAGCACCGTATCCTCGTGTGCTTCGTGCGGGCGGTACATGCGAACGAACGAGTGCAGGGCGTTGCGCAGGTGTGCGCGTTCAGGTTGCGTCCTGGCGTTGGCGAGTTGCAGGATGCGCGCGGTTACGTCACGTCCGGCGGCGTGCTGGATGAGAAGAACCTGCACCAGATCGGTCAGCCTGCCGGCTTGAATGAATCGCGGGAAAAGGTAGTTTTCCTCGAGTTTCTCGTGATATTGCTCGATGAACTTGCTGATAATGTCGGCGGATGCGGTCACCACCTTCGGATCGTAATCCTTGCGGGCGACGATGCGCCGCGCGATCTCGTCGTAGATCAGCAGAATACGATTCAGCACGCCGTGTTCGCGCATCAGGTCTTCGGTTGGGGAGACCTCTTCGGCTGTCTTTTCTTTTGCCGTGGGAGCCGCCGACTGCGCGGCCAGAGCCGGCGCATAGAATGCCGCGCCGAACAGGGCCGCGCCGGCGCGCTTCACGAATAAGCGCCGCTCTTCGCCTGGTGTTTTCATACGATCTCCCATCGGTTGGCGGGATTTCACTTGGCGAGCGTTTACTTGGCGAGAGAAAGCCCGGCGGTTATTTCCATGGCTTGCAGTATGAGATCCACAGAGGTCTCGTATCCGCACGCCGTGTTGAGCATGAGATTGTAAAGATCGCGAGACGGCCAGTCTTTGCCAAAATAGCGCTTGACGAACGTGGCGCGTTCCAGATCGATGGTGTCGACCAGTTCCGTCGCCTCCTGTTCGGACATCTTCTGCGCCACTGCGCGTTGAATCTTGAGTTCGCGGGAGGCGTAGAGGAATACCGAGAAGCGGTCCTTGCGATTGCGGAGAATGTAAGGGGAACCGCGGCCGACAATCACACAACGGCCCCGGTTAGCGGCATCTTCGATGAGTTGCTGCGCCAGCGCGACCATCGAGTCGGTATCGAAGACGCGGTCTTCAGGCATGGGCAGCATGCGCTCATAACTGCCGCGCCAGAATACTTTGGCAAGCCGGTAGAGCAGGGGATCGCACTGCTCGTCGCACCGGGCAACCACCTCCCGATCCACTTGCGCGATGCGCGCGATATCGGCCGTCAGTTCCTGGTCGTAGAGCTTCCATCCAAGACGCTCCGCCAGCTTGGCGGCGATCACACTTCCGCCGGCCCCGTACTCCCGTTCAATCGTTATTACGTTGTACGCTGTCGGCATTTGCCTAGTTTACGCAATCGTCCGAAAAATAAATGGTTCCTTGGAGGGGCGCGGCTTCAGCCGCGCCGTCCAGTGATAACAAGAATTCGGGCTTTAGCCCCTGAGGGAATTCGCCGTTTCCTCTAAGCGAAACATTATCTCCCTTAACCGATGATACACAAAGCCCTCAGTGAGTTGGAAGCGGATGCGAAAAGCCTATGGGGCGTAAGCCAGCGACTTAAAAGAGCCGATCTTCGAAATGGAGTAGCCCTCGCCGCGGCGGGCGGATTGAGCACCCGAAGCCCGCGGCCCACCGGGTCGAACCCTGCCCGATGGTGCCCCACGTTCGCCCGTGTCGGGGTCCCCGACGAGGCTCGGCTCGTTGGGGTGACTGGGCTAACGTGGGGTAGTTCGCACCTGTTCGCCGCGCCAGCCCGCGTAGCGGGCAAAAGACGGTAGCCCCACGGCGTAAGCCTGGGGTAGACGTGAAATTCGCGTGGTTCCAGCCCGCGTAGCGGGCGTAAGACGCACGGGTCCCCCACGTTCGCCCGCCGTTGTCTAACGGGCGCAAAGCCTCTTTCCACGCCGGGGCCTGCGCCTTTACTATGGGAGACGCCGGAGGGTGGACACGCGAGTGTCACAAAAATGCGACGGAGGCATCATGACTTCTTCTCCAGAGGAGATGCAGGAGTTACAAGAGAGGGCTGAGCAGGGGCATGAATCACGGCTTGCGCCCGTGAGCCTGACGATGGCAATACTGGCGGTGTTTGTGGCCGCCGTTTCCGTGCTGGGTCACCGGGCCCACACCGAAGAAATCATCTTGCAGAATCGCGTAACCGATACCTGGGCCTATTATCAGGCGAAGAACACCCAGCGGCAGACGACCGAGCTGTTCCTGGATTTGCTGAAGGTTTCAGAGTTCAAGCACGCGGACACCGAATCGCTGAAACGTAAATATCAGGATGCAATCGGGGGCTTCGCCGGCCGCCAGGATGAGATTAAGACTGAAGCGCGCAAGTTGGAGAAAGAGATGGAGGTCGAGCGCAGGCGCGCCGACCGCTTCGATCTCGCTGAAAGCTTTCTGGAAGTCGCCCTGGTCGTCACCTCAATTACCCTGCTGACGCGCAAACGCATCTTCTGGGGAGCGGGATTCGTGGCGGCGGCCATCGGACTCATAGTTGCGGTGACCGGGCTGGCTCTGCATTAGTCCTCACGACAAATTCAAGCTGGCTGGAGGGTAGCCCACCCTGCCTTCCGCTGCTAGGGTGGGTAGTTGACCGTCCTTGGTCGCGGCCAGCAGTTCCCGTTTTGGGCGAAACAAGTGATAACGCCTGTTCACAACAATCATCTGGGTTCGCCCGAAGTACGTTCGTAACTTGCAGATTTTACCGAAGTTGCTATTCTCTGCGCGATGATCGAACCCGGTATTGTCGACAAAGAAAGTGGTCGATCACATCCCGTGATCAACGCAAAGGACGATGGCCAATAAACCCGAAAATCCAAGGAAATGGTATTGGCTACTGCTGTTACAAGTAGGATTCTTTATCCTATTTTCTGCAACATTCGAGTGCTATGTCCTTTGGACGCTTGGCGCCCGCGTAAGAGATTTTCCCCTTGCCGAATGGATAATAGTTACCAAATCTCTGCTGGCCGTTCCGCTTTTCCTGGTAGTCTTCGTGTCACTCAGACTTGCTGCCCGGTTGTTCTGGTTGTACTACGTGGCTAGTTTGGTGACGTATCTGGTCATTCGATGGCCTCTTGTCCGCTCTCATCCATGGACATTCTTGGGGTGGGGGCCTCTTGGGCTTCCGGTATTGGTGCAGTTCGCATACTTACTTAAGCAACGCATTGAGTAAGCCAGTCATAAGCCGCCACTCACGCAGGATGGAGCTATGCCTGCGCCCACGACGCGCGGTCAAATTCCGGCCTGGAATGTATTAGCGGTTGTTGCGGTTGTGCTGATCGGGTTCGTGACTAGTCGGTTGGCCTTCGGACCAATATGGTTTTGGTTTTCGGCCATCGAAATCACAATCGTATGCACCACTATTGTCGTAGCGATCCAAGCCGTAAACTTAAGGATCAGGCCTCAACAGGATCCCCTCGAAAAACAAGATCGCGGTGTTGCACCCGTGCTTCTCACAATCGTTGTACGCGGCACTGCAGTCATCATTTGTGTAATTGCTGTCCTGAATTTTGTGATTCTCTCGCTCGCATTATCTGAACCGTTCACGAAAGGAGCGGGAATTTTGGAGAGGCTGTTGTTCGGAGACTGGCGGCCTTGGGAGTTCACTTCTATGTACTTCTGGCGCGTGGACTCTGTTTGGGTGTTTCCCTCGACAATTTTCGCGTTAATCGCGCTGCTCTTCCTGTCAGTTCTGCCGTCAGCAATGGAAAATCGACTGGTCAGAGTCGCTACGTATCTCGCAATCGCGTGGTTCATTGTGTTTCCGCTCTATCACCTGACCTTCCGCTTCTAGCACAGTAGCTTCGCGTCGATGGCCCCAATCAGAATTGTCTGAACGAGAACGTGGTTTCAACAGGCAATGATTGGCGAGAAATCGCCATATCACCAGTTACAGCCGGGCGGTCCGCTGCTTGCCAGTCCGCCAGGGGCGTCCCAGACCCCGGACTCCTCGGCGAAATGGCCTGAAATCAACCAAACCCTCTGCAGTTGAGAACGCCGGAAGCTGCCGGAGCATCTAAATAACGGGGACATTGCTGCAACAGGCACGACGCGTGGGGTGCGCGTCCGCCAACCCAATCCACTGATTCCGGGAGGGACTCTATGTCCACGACCACGCAGCCCAGCAGCGGTTTAGAAGACGTAATTGCGGGTAGTTCCGGTATCTGCTACATCGATGGCGACAAAGGCATATTGGCTTATCGTGGAATCGACATTCACGAACTGGCCGACAACTCCACCTTTGAAGAAGTCACGTATCTGCTTTGGTTTGGCAAGTTGCCGACGCGCAGCGAACTCCACGAATTCAACCTCTGGCTCGTGCGCGAGCGCAAACTGGATGCGCAAATCATCAGCTTGATCCGGCAAGCGCCCAAACACGCACTGCCCATGGACGTGCTGCGCAGCATCGTTTCCTCGCTGGCGTTGTTCGATCCCGAGGAAAGAGCCAACGATGCCGGGGCGAACCTGCGCAAGTCCATTCGGCTGACGTCGCAGTTGGCCATGATTGTGGCGGCCTACGACCGCATCCGCAAGGGCAAGGCACTCATTGAGCCCGACCGTTCCTTGTCGCATGCCGGAAACTTCCTGCTGATGCTGAACGGCGAGCTGCCGAGCGAAACCGCGACTCGCGCGCTCGACATCGCTCTCATCCTGCATGCCGACCACGAATGGAACGCCTCGACCTTCGCAGCGCGCGTAACCGCCGCCACCTTGTCCGACATGCATTCGGCCATCACCTCGGCCATTGGCGCGCTGAAGGGGCCGCTGCATGGCGGCGCCAACGAAGCCGTGTTCGCCATACTTGAGGATATCGACCGTAACGGGGCCGATCCGGTCGATTACGTCAAGGGCATGCTGGCGCAAAAGGCCAAGGTGCCCGGCTTCGGGCATCGCGTGTACACCACCGAAGACCCGCGCGCCACCCATCTTCGTCAAATGTCTCGCGACCTGGGATATTCGAGCGGACAGACGAAGTGGTTCGATTACTCGCGGCGCATCGAAGAGTTCATCAATGCCGAGAAGAAGCTGAACGCCAACGTCGACTTCTATTCGGCCTCGACCTACCATACGCTGGGCATCGATGTTGACCTGTTCACCCCGATTTTTGCGGTTTCGCGAGTCGCGGGATGGACAGCGCACGTGATGGAGCAACTCGCGGACAATCGCCTCATCCGTCCGCGCGCCGAGTACATTGGACCGGTGTATCCGAACAAGTACACGCAGATCGAAGAACGCAGCTAGGACGGCCGAAAATTCCCGAGGGCAGTGTCATGGCGACCGAAGCGCCGAGCGTCGGTGGCCGGAGCAGCCAGGCTGCGTACTCGACGTTAATTCGATCAGCAGGAAGCTGTTCGGGCGCGGAGTGGAGCCACCCTTTGTTTTCAGGCAGCAGGAACAAAAGGTGGCTCGACTTCGCTCGCCATGACAGTCTGAATTTTCCGGCTATACCTGCCGGGAAATTGCTCTCGAACCAGCGGAATGTATCGGCCAAGAAAAAAGCCTCACACTCCATAGTGCGAGGCACGCAATGTTGTGCTGTAGCGCTGCTGACATCGCCGAACCGCTTACATCCTCCTGGCTCGCGAATGAACAACGTCCGTCTACGTCGGACTCGCCGCACCCGCCATCCCCACAATGAGCGATACAACAGGTTTACTGCATTGGTGGAGAACTCTAGTCCCGCGCCCGCCGCAAACAAAACGCAAAATTTTGATAGCAGCGATCAACAGAATTGCTGGCCGGGCTATGCTCGGCTCATCTATGTTTTCATGTCGCAGCCGCTAGACGGTGCAAGGCTATGCGGATCGCGACCTGAATCTGTCCAGCACGCTCTTCTGCAATGCCAGCAGCTCTCCGATCCCTTTACGCGCCAGGCGTGTCATCTGTACCAGTTGATCGTCGCTGAAGGGCACCTGTTCCGCCGTCGCCTGCAATTCGATGAAACGGTTTGAGCCGGTCATCACGAAGTTCATGTCGACTTCGGCGCGCGAGTCTTCCTCGTAGGCAAGGTCGAGCATAGGCTCGCCGTCCACGATGCCCACCGACACGGCTGCAACCTGGTCGCGCAGCGGCACTGCCTTCAAAGTTCCAGCCGAGACCAGCTTCTCCAGCGCCAGCGCCAGGGCCACAAAACCGCCGGTGACCGAGGCAGTGCGCGTTCCCCCGTCCGCCTGGATGACATCGCAATCGATCCAAAGGGTGCGCTCGCCGAGCTTCTCCATATCGACCACGGCGCGCATGGAACGGCCGATCAGCCTCTGGATTTCATGGGTCCGCCCGCCGATGCGTCCCCGGCTGCTCTCGCGCGGCGAACGGGTCAGCGTGGAGCGCGGCAGCATGCCGTACTCGCCGGTGATCCAGCCTTTTCCCTGGTTACGCATCCAGCCTGGAACGGTTTCCTCGATCGAGCAAGTGCAGATCACGCGAGTGTTGCCGAATTCGATCAGGCAGGAGCCTTCGGCGGTGCGGATAAAGTCGAGGGTGATATTTGCGGCGCGCATCTGGTCGAGCGCGCGATTGTCGGAGCGATAGATCATGGACGAGTTTCCAATCCCTGTTAGCAGTTGTATTCAGTTCACTAGTGTCCCAACTCGACGCGCTCGACGCACTCAACCGCACGGCCAAGAAACAGCGGAACCATGCGCTTGAATTTTTCAACCGAGTCGGTGGTAAAAAAGCGGAACGCCGGCTCGCCGTTGCCGCCTGGCTCGCAACCACTCAACAGCGACGCCACCACTTGCGCTGTGCTGTCGGCTGGATCGACAAACTCTATGCGTTGCGGCACCACCCGGCGGAGCAGCGGACGCAGCAGCGGGTAATGAGTGCAGCCCAACACCATCACATCGGTATTCGGCGGAGCGCTGCGCAGAGCCTCGATGACGTAAATGCGCGCAATCTGCTCGGTCACCGGATGATCCGTCCATCCTTCCTCGACCAGCGGCACCAGCAGCGGGCAGGCTTTTTCATAGGTGGCGAAACCCCGGCGCGCCAGGGCACGCTGATAAGCGTGGCTGGCGACCGTGTTTTCGGTGGCAATCACGATGGCCTCGCGGTGACGGCTCAACTCGGCGGCATGGTCCGCTCCGGGCTCAATCACTCCTATGACCGGGATCTCGACCGCGCTCTTCACGTCGTAGAGCGCCACGGAACTGGCCGTGTTGCAGCCGATCACCAGAATCTCCGCCCCGCACTTTTCCAGGAACCGCGCGGCCTCAACCGTATAGCGAGCGATGGTTTCGCGAGATTTGTTGCCGTAAGGCAGCCTGGCCGAATCGCCAAAATAGAGGTAGTTTGCGTTCGGCGCCAGCGCAACGATGGAACGCAGTACGGTCAGTCCGCCAACGCCGGAATCGAAAACCGCAATCCTGGGCCTGCCGTCGTGGCCAGCCGACACCTCCGCAATGCCGCCGGGTACTTCCGAGGCTCGCGAGTTTTCGGCAGGCGCGCTCACTGCATCTCCCGGACTTCCGCAGTGTGGCATCGTAAGCAGCGCCGCCCCGGAAAAAGAATTTGCCAACCCAAGGGTGTCATTCTGAGTGAGCGAAGCGAGCGAAGAATCTCTGTATTTTGTTTTTTAAATGCTCGGAAGCTGGCTCTACAAGGCCCAGCTTGACGCCGCTTTTTGCGAGTGATGCGATCACGAAGGCCAACTGCTGATTAGCTCGTCGTGTGTTTACGAAAGCCATCATATACCATCCATGTGCGCTCGGCCTCATTGAAGCTCGGCTTATATGGTATCGCCGTGCGCATCGATCATTTCGTCGATGACACAGTTCTGTAATGCTGGAAAACCTGTAGCGCCGACAACCTGAAGCCAAATCACATTAGTCGAAGCCAGAGCATATCTGCCATGAACAACAACAGAAACCATGCGTTTCCAATTCTTTTCCAACATTGCGTACTGTCCATCTGCGAGAACGCATCCGAGAGGCGTTTCATATCTCACTCCATGGAGAAATAAAATACGCAAGCCATGGCCCGTCAATAGAACTGGCACTGCTCCCTGGAAATATGGAATTGTAGGTCCGTATACTGCTAATGGCGTTCCATGTGGGAGCGGCTTAAAATCTGGCAGATAGTCACCTTGTAATGGTGGAATGTAGCGGTCGTTTTTCCATTTTGCGAGTCCAGGGATAGCTCTCTCTATATCTCCGACTGTCATGAGTGATATTTCATCGACTGAATATACATATGAAGATGTCTTGGTTCGTGTAGATCGACTAGCACTTTGAGTAGTGTTAGCTGTGCAACTGCACGTAATCAGAATACCCAATAAGGCTACAATAAGTGTTGATCGCTTCATTGGTATTTCTCCCGAAAAGACTGACGGCGGGAGCATTCGAGGCATGCTTGCTGAAGGTATGAATTCGGTCGTGCCCCCCCGCCGTTTCCGCTTGCGCGGAAAGTCCGACCGTCCCTTCACTGCATCTCCCGTACCAACTGGTTCACCGTAGCTACATCATAGACGCCCTTCAGGTCGGCGTGTCCGGCCAGCGTCTCGCGCTCCTTGCCGTCCACCAGAAACTTTACCTGCGTCACCTTCGGGAAGGCGGCGGACAGAGTCTGCACAAAGGAGGTGATGGTCAGCTCTTCCACCAGCGCCCCGGAACGGTGTTTATCGGCAAACTCCGCATTGGCGTCCACCACGGCAAGTGTGTCATTCACGAAGTAAACGCCGCGAATGTCCGCTCCATCGCCGAGTTTGTGGGTGGACGCACTTTCCAGGTAGCTGGCGATCAGGACGCGAAGCAGCGTCAGACCCCGGCTTGAAGGCGAGGTGGGCAGCACCATTGAAACCTGCCGCTTGTGGATGGTTCCATCGCGATCGTCGGCCACGAACATCCGCACCACTTCGGGCAGCCCGGAGACGGGCGGAGTCATGGGACGGGTATCCAGAATCGCAGTTTGCAAAGCTTCGGCGCGGCGCTTCAAGCGCAATGCATAATAACCGAGCGCCAGCGCGGAAAAGACGAGCACGGCGAGAATGATCTGCAGGCGGCGTGAGATCATCGCGCGGCCTCCAGATGTGGGCCCACAAGCTGTTTCACGACTTGGCTTTGAAGGGGTGCGGCTTTAGCCGCGCCGTCCAGAGGGAGTAATGACGCGGGCTTCAGCCCCCGAGGGAATTGCCGGTGCTTCCCAAATGCATGTATGCAACCAGTTCTGGTCAGCGCCAAGTAGAATTCAGGTTTACCGAGGCGGCGTGAGATCATCGCGCGGCCTCCAGTTTGTAGCGCACGGCCACGATCCCCGCGGAAACCGCGGCGGAGATGGTGTGCAAATATGCGCCGGACTTGATGTCCTTCTCCCCCTCCGGTGGCGTCACCTCAAGCCCGATGGCCGGAGCCCAGATGTTATTGAGCGGGCGCAAGGGAGAGGCGAAGGCGTGCACCACAATGTTGCGCTGATTGAGCTCCGCCGCAACCGAGCCGGCGAGGCTGCCGCTCAGGTCGAGCCAGTTGGATTGGGCGGTCGCCCATGCCAGAAACTGTTTGCGCGTGGGCGGCTGCGCGGAAGCCGGCAGAAGCGCCGTATACAGGCGAACCCCATGTCCCTCGCTGGCGGCATGAATCGCGATGTAGGCAAGAATATGGGCGGAGTTGGCGGCAGCGGCGCGCTGGTCAGTATCGAGATCGCTGTCGCCCGTGCGCACCATGTGGGTCGCCACTCCGTGCGCTTCAAGATCGTGCTGGATGAGCCGAGCCAGGGATAAGGTCAGATCTTTTTCGGGAACGTTTTCCGCGAGCATCGCTCCGTGGTCGCTCCCGCCATGTGCGGCGTCGATCACCACGACCGGCTTGGGCGGCAACGGCGCCGCCGGTGTGGCGATTGGCTGCGCTGAGCCGTCTTGTGGAGCCGCGTTCTGCGGTGGAGGCTTCACCTCCGCGCTTGCCGGCGGTGGAAGCGGGGAAATAGTAATGGTTTTGCCGCCGTCGGAGAAGCTTGCCATCACCGGGCTTGCCACATTGACCGTCAATTGCAACGCGCCATTGGAGGCTGCAACGCTGCTCGACTGGAAAACCGGGTCGGAGAACTTCTGCGCGCCGCCGTCCGCCGGGCGAATCACCGGTTCGCGCGTGAACGTCAGCCGGATGCGCCCCGGCTCCGTCGCGATCATCGGATTCACCGCCGACGGGAAGGTAAGGACCAGGCCGGGGGGATTCTGCCGCACCTGCTGAGTGAAGCTGAACCCGAGGGCCCCGATCAGCAGACGGTTGCCCGGATGCAGTTGCACCTGTTGCGACAGTATGCGCGGCAACATGCCGCCCAACGTAGTTACCGGCACAAAGCCTCTGCCGCCAAGCAGCACAAACTCGGCGGGCAAGTCGTAACCCACGCCGGCGAGTTTGCCTCTGGCCCCCCCTTGGGTGAATTCCACTTCAACCGAGCGCGACGAAGCGGCCGTGAATTTCAGCTTCCACTTCTGTTTATCGGAGTGCGACTCGACACGCCCGAGCGGTTCCAGCACCTCGAACAGCCCGACATACGGTGTGCCGTTGTGCTCGACGATTGGCACCACGTAGGTGGTCTGCGAGGCAAAGATGCGCAGTTGCCTTTCCGACTCTGTAGGCTGGGCCAGCAAGTTAGCCAGCCAGGTGACAAGCAGTGCCGCGATCAGCACACGCGCGCGCCACCCGGTCCTTCGCAAAACTGGTCTAGAACTGGGTGCATAGATATTTCTTTGAAGGGGCGCGGCTTTACGGGGTCCCCGGCAAGCCTGTATTTGGCTTGCTGGGGTGCCTTGAGCCGCGCCGTCCAAAGCCGGTGATGGCGCGGGCTTTAGCCCCTGAGGAGACTCTCGTTTCTTCCAGAGCGAATTAATGCAACCAGCTCTAGTCGGCAACCACATATTTCACTAAACCTTGCAGACTCAAGTCGAGCTCTGCCGATCGGGCTGGTAACATTTCTCTCCGGCTGGCGATGTCCAGCACCACGTCCGAATTCGCAACGCCCATCACGAAGGCGGCATTCGCCCCGTCGGCCACAGCCCTCACGGCCGCGGTCATGTCGCTTTCGTACACCACATGATCGGAGGCTTCTTGCAGCCCGTCATGCCTCGTGCGATAGGGAGCTCCCAAGCGGCGATCCAGAATGATTTCGTGCAGTTGAACGCTGGCGCACTCCCGCAGTTTGGGGCTTACGTGGGCCAGGAGGGTATCGGCCCACCCCGCTTCCGAGTGCAGGCGGAAACTGCTGTGAGCCGTAATCGCCAGCATGGTTACCTCGCCTGGATGGACCGGTCGCAGCAGCTCCCTGGCGGTTTCGGGGTTGAAGTGGGGTCCGCAGCCGTCGAGTCTCGGCATGGCACGGGTCACGTCTTCAAAAAAGAAATTCTCGCGCGCGGCGCGCACCATTTCGCCAGCCTGAAAGCCAGGCAGATTGCGGACGACGCGGTGAACCGGTCGAAGAATTTCAGCGCTCTGCTGGCGAGAGATGACCAGTACCAATACTCTCGGCTCTGAAAAGGCCCTACTGGTTCGCGAACCCGATGCATGGTAGTGCAGCAGGGCTTCCCAAAGGCCTTCGCTGCCCGCCACCGTGAGTTGGCAGTTCGTCAATAGCGAACGAAACTCATCGCGGCCGCCGGGGGGAAGCCGCCACAAGCGATTAAGCACGCTCTCTCCGGCAGCCTCCAGCGATGGGGCCGTGCTGATCTGGAGCGTTGGAAAAGAAATGTCCGCCAGTAGAGGAAGCGGCTCAATCTGCCCGCCGGCCGCATCCAATTCAGCAGACCGCACTGCGAACTCGGCCGCATCCGTTTGTTGAAAACGTGCCACACGGCGTTCTAAGGTTCCAAGATCCAGTGTGGTGATCACGCCAAGAAGGATTGGTTGTCCCGGAGGTCTATCGGGCTCGCCCGGATCGCCATAGGCGTCGGCTGGAGGATCAACCCGCGGAACCTGCTCGTAGAGGTACGCATTATCGGACGTAACGGCGTATGGCAGATGAGCGAATTCAGGCGCGGAAAGCTGCAATCCAGGCCCTTTGGAGCCGGAGATTGCCGCCCTTGGAGGGGTGATCTTCTTCGCCATTGTGACTTCATGCTCCGCTTGCAAAAGGGGCAACTCGTTTGCTGGATATTTGCGGAAGCTGAGCTGATTGTAGCAGTTACAAAAGCAAACCAACCAGCCTCGAGGAACATCGATAATTGTCAGAACTCGCTTTTCCGCCGCTTGATACGACCTGGGAGCGGCTTGCAATGATGGTCCCAGCCCGAACCGAGGGAAGTATGAACCGCGGGGTCCGGATCTTGATGATATGGCTGGCATTGGCCTGCACCCTGCTTGGGCTGGCGGCCGTCGCCCAGGAGGCGCCTGATTCGGCTGGTGCTATTGGCCTTCCGCAGCCTCCCGGGACAGGCGATGGCGTCGCCAATCCTGAGCCGGAACCGTGGTTTGACGAAGTGCATGTCCGTCCGCGGGTTGCGCCTGAGGCGAAAAACCCGAAGGTGACCGATACGGCGCCACCTCCCACGGCCGAGGTTTCATCGTCAGACGTGTCGCTGAAGACCTATACCAAGCCAATCTTGGTGGATGTGGACCTTGTGCTGGTTCCGGCAACCATTATCGATCCCATGAACCGGCTGGTGACAGGGCTCGAAAAGGACCAGTTTGTCCTGTTCGACAACGGCCAGCGGCAGGAAATCAAGTATTTTTCCAGCGAAGACGCTCCGATCTCGCTTGGGGTGATTTTCGACGTCAGCGGCAGTATGGAAAGCAAGATCAAGCAGGCGCGGGAGGCCGTAGTCGAGTTCTTCAAGACCGCAAACCCCGAGGATGAGTTCTTCCTGATCACCTTCAGCGACGCGCCCCAAGTTCTCTCCGATTTTACGCAGTCGGTGGAAGACATACAGAGTAAGCTGGTGTTCACCCGGCCAAAGGGCCGCACGGCGCTGCTGGATGCGATTTATCTTGGGGTCTCCATGATGCGGCAGGCAAAGTATCAGAGAAAGGCTTTGCTGATCATCTCCGACGGCGGCGACAATCACAGCCGTTACACGGAGGGAGAGATCAAATCGCTGGTGAGGGAGGCGGATGTTCAGATTTATGCAGTCGGGATCTTTTCCCTCGCTCCGCAGACGCCGGAGGAGCGGGAGGGGCCGCTGCTGCTGTCAGACGTGGCGGAAGTAACCGGCGGACGGATGTTTACCATCGATAATCCGAACCAACTTGGCACCACGGCAGCGAAGATTGGAGCGGAGCTGCGCAACCAATATGTGCTCGGATACCGTCCAACTAATACAGCGCATGATGGAAAGTGGCGCAGAATCAAAGTAAAGCTTCAGCTTCCGAAAGGGGGCCCATCCCTTACGGTCTACGCGAGAACAGGCTATTATGCTCCGAATGAATAAAACCGTTCCCTTGGCGTTATTGCTGTGCCTCATCCTCTGGGCGATGATGCCGGCAACCGGAGCGCCGCAGCAGTCCACCAATGCCGGGCAGGGAAATTCCACGCCTGCGCCTCCGCCGGCGGTGTCCGCGCCGGAGGATTCCACTGTCCCCGAGAATCCGCCCCTCAATCAGCCCGGCGACACGGTAGAGGTTCCGCAACAGGGACAGGCTCCCGATAGCCAGGAGGGCGGAGTTTTCGTTTTCAAGAAAGAAGTGGAAGAAGTCACGCTGCACGCCACGGTGGTCGATGACCGGCAGCACCCGGTGACCAATCTGAACCGAGCGGACTTCGTCGTATTTGAAAATGGCCAGCCGCAAAAGATTACGTCCTTTCGGCAAGGCGATGTGCCGGTCGCGCTCGGAATCCTGGTCGACAATTCCGGTTCCATGCGGGACAAGCGTCCGGCGGTGAACCAGGCGGCTCTGAACCTGGTGAGGGCCAGTAACCCGAAGGACCAGGTTTTCATTGTTAACTTCAACCAGACGCCGTATCTGGATCAGGACTATACGGACAACATCAACCTGCTGAAGGATGCGCTCAATCACCTCGATGCACGCGGGGGCACGGCGCTCTACGACGCTGTCGTGGCATCGGCCGATCACCTGACGAAGACCGCGCCGCCGGACCAGAAGAAGGTGCTGCTGGTGGTGACCGATGGCGAGGATACGGCAAGCATGGACACCTTGGAACAGGCTGTTCGCAAGGTTGCCGTCGATGGCGGGCCGACAATCTATACGATCGGCATTCTCGGCAGCGAGCGCGAGAAGCGCGCTCGCCGTGCGTTGCATACTCTGGCCGAGCAAACCGGCGGCGTTGCCTTCTTCCCGAAGGACCTCACCGAGGTCGATGAGATCAGCCGCCAGGTAGCGCACGATATTCGTAATCAGTACATCATTGGCTACAAGCCTTCCAACCCGCAGCGCGCCGGCGGATACCGCACCGTAAAAGTGGAAGTGCACTCGACGGCTTACAAGCGTTTGCAGGTGCGCACACGGAGCGGCTACTACGCCAATGAAGCGCGGCGGGCTGCACGCTGACCTCGGTTGAGCGCCACGGATTTCAGAACTCTGACTTCGAGCCCAGGAACCTTCTGGGCTTTTTTCTGCGCGGAAAAGCGTGCGGATTTGACCCTGCCGCAGCCTTTGCGTAACCTTTGAACTTCAAAGTTGAAGGCCTCCGACCGGACCGGATTCGCGGAAGGTGTATTCCGCGAAGCAGCCGGGCGTTCAGGGAGATGATCCATTCATGAGTTCCGGCCAAACCAAGCCCGGCGAGTGGGATGCCGCTGCCTACCATCGTCTTTCCGACCCGCAGTTTCAGTGGGGCCGGCAGATTCTTTCGCGGTTGGAGTTGCGCGGCGATGAAACCGTCTTGGACGCAGGCTGCGGCACCGGCAGGCTTACAGCCGAGTTGATGAAGCGGCTGCCCGAAGGGCGGGTGATCGCCGTCGACGTCTCGGAGAACATGCTCGCCGCCGCCCGCGAGTTCCTGCGCCCGCGAGTCGGCAACCGCTTGCGCTTCGTGCAGGCAGACTTAGGAGCCCTGGAACTTGACGAAATAGTCGATGGAGTTTTCAGCACGGCTACCTTCCACTGGATACCGGATCACGCCCGGCTATTCTCGAATCTGTTCCAGATGCTGCGTCCGGGAGGCTGGCTGGTGGCGCAGTTTGGCGGCCAGGGCAACATTGAGCGCTGGCGGCGGCGCATGGCGGTGCTCGCCGGCGAACTCTCGTTCGTAACCTATATTCGCGATTGGGTCGAGGAGTTTCACTTTCCGGACACCAGGCAAACCATGGAACGGCTGAAACGCGCCGGGTTCGCGTCCATTGAGGTTGAGAGCTGGCCATCGCCGGTCAGCTTCCCCGACCCAGATTCATTTGGCTCGTTTTTCGCCAGCGTGATTGCGCGAAATTATCTGGCGAGACTCGACGAGAAACTGCAACGGGAGTTCATGAACCGGCTCATCAAACAGGCGGGCGAGGATGCGCCGCCTTTTTTGATCGACTATGTGCGTTTGAATCTCCGGGCGGTGCGTCCGGAGAAATGAGTTCCAGATACCGCTCACCGATTGAGCAATCCGCTACTACCGGTACGAGTGCGTGCGTTTGGGTCGATGGGTCGCTACTTAGCGCTCAGGGTAGAGTTCCGGTGACGGAGTCGCCGATCCAGTCCAGGTAGGCTTCCAGTCCCACCTCCACGGTGAACTGAAGCACCTCGGGAAGCTCGTAGGAATTCAGCCGGCGGATCTCGGCGCAGAGGCGCTCGAAGTTTTCAGCCGTAGTCTTGATCAGCAGCAGGAACTCCTGGCTGGTCTCCACTCTGCCTTTCCAGCGATAAACGGATTCCATCGGACCGAGGATGTTGACGCAGGCAGCGACCTGTCCATCGACCAGAGCGCGCGCAATTTTCGTTGCCACCTCATGAGAGCCGCAGGTCGAGAGCACCAGCCGCTTGTCCGTCATGGACGCATTATCTACTCCAGTGGTGAATTGGCGCAACCCAGCCGCTCGCCTGACCACCCCACCGGCAAGGACGCCGGCGGAGGCCCGGGCGTGCGCATTTTTGAATTCTTCCTGGTGTCGCGTGTAACATCATCTGGCCTGACGTCAATCTTCAAGGGCGGTGCGCGGGGGTCCAGTGATGGCTACTCAGATCAAGTTTGGCACTTCTGGTTGGCGGGCGGTAATGGCCGATGAGTTCACCTTTCATAATGTCCGGCGGGCAGTTACGGGGATTGCGCGGTACGTTTCCAGCGTGAAGCCGCAAGCGGCCCGGATCATCGTCGGCCGGGACCCGCGATTCCTTGGCGAGAGCTTCGTGGAGCTGGCGAGCGAGGTCTTGCGCAGCCACGGAATACAGCCGCTTGTCGTCGCGGAGGCGGCGCCGACCCCAACGATCGCCTGGGCGATCATCTCCCGCCAGGCCGACGGCGGCATCAATTTCACCGCCAGCCATAATCCGCCGGAGTACAACGGCATCAAGTTCTCGACCCCGGACGGCGCTCCCGCGTTGCCGGAAGTGACCAACCGGATCGAGGCCGAAGTGGCCGCCGCGGACCAGGCCGGCATGGCGAAGGGCAATGGCGGCGGACCGAAGCGCGAAGAAATTGAAATCAAGAGCGATTACCTGAAACGCTTGCAGGGGGTTATCGACTTTGCGGCGATCAGGAAGGCGGGGCTGAAGGTCTGCTTCGATCCGCTCTGGGGCGCGGCACGCGGTTACAGCGACGAACTGCTGCGCGCCAACGGAATCGAGGTCGCGACGGTTCATGACTACCGCGACGTGCTGTTCGGCGGGCACGCTCCGGAACCCGACGGGCACTTGCTGAACGATCTGCGCGACAAGATGCGCCAGAGCGGAGCGCGCATAGGGATTGCCACCGACGGCGATGCCGACCGCTTCGGCATTGTCGATGAAGACGGCACGTATATGTCGCCGAATTACGTGATCGCGTTGCTGTTCGACTACCTGGTGGCGAGTCGCGGCTGGAGAAACGGCGTGGCCAAATCGGTTGCGACCACAAATCTCGTCAATGCCCTGGCCGGGCATCATAAGGTGGAGTTGCACGAGACGCCCGTGGGCTTCAAGTACATCGGCGAACTGATCAAGCAGGACAAGATCGCGATTGGCGGCGAGGAGAGCGCGGGCCTCTCGATTCGCTACCACGTTCCGGAAAAGGATGGGGTGCTGGCCGGGCTGCTATGCTGCGAGATGGTGGCCACGCTGGGAAAATCCTTGCAGGAGCAACTGCGGGCTCTGTTTGCCAAAGTTGGTTCCTTTTATCCGTTGCGTGAGAACTTCCGCTTGACGGATGAGGTGAAGGCGAAGTTCACTAAAAGGTTGCAGGCACAGCCGCGCGAGTTCGCATCGAAAAGAGTTGCGCAAGTGGTGCGCACGGACGGCTTGAAACTGGTGCTCGAAGATGGTTCCTGGGTCTGCTATCGCTTGAGTGGAACCGAACCGGTTGTGCGCATTTACACCGAAGCGCGCAGCGAGAGCGACCTCGAAAAGCTGAGCGCGGCCGCCAAGCAGTGGGTGTTTCAGGGCTAGACCATTTTAGCGAAAGGTGTAGTCGTCGAAGCAGCCGGACGTTTTTCAGCCCGGCGGTGAACGCGGGATACACTAATTCCTAAACTGCTCTAGACGAGATTCGCAAGGCTGGAATGATTTTTTTGCGCGCAATCGCCCGAGGCTTGTGCTCGCGCCGGCAATGGCTGGCGACGGGCTGCGTGGCTGTGTTTGCCGGGTGGCTGTTTTATCACGTCATGTTCGGCGCAAACGGCATGATGGCCTACCGGCAGAAGGTGAATGAGTACAAGCATCTGCAACAGGAAGTGCAACAGGCGCAGGCGGAGAACGAAAGGTTGCGGCAGCGTGTCAACTCCCTCAAGACAGATCCGCAGGCAATCGAGAAGGAAGCCCGTGAGCAATTGAAGTATGCGAAACCGGGCGAGCTGATCTACGTTCTCCCGGCCCCCAAAGTCGAATCCGTCCCTTCCACGGCAACCGCGCAAAAACACTGATAGTCCCCTCACTTCCGCGTGCCGATGACCTTGCCAGGCGCGGGGTTCCCGGCACGCGCCGTAGCTGCGCGGGCTGGGGCAGAGTTATACTGCCGCCGTGAGCCTCCATCGAACAGCGTCGCCTCCGCGCCGCGAATTCCCATTCGCCCCGGCCCTCGCGCTCGCCTTGCTGGCCTTGCTATTCGTTTCCGGCTGCCGGGGAAAAGACGAACCGAAGCCTACCAAGCTGCTACCGCCGCTCTACAGCGGGTACAGCCAGCAAAAAGTGCAGCGCGAGTTGAATCTCAAGCCCGGCGATTGGGATGTTCTTGAGGATCGGCGCCCGCTGACAAGCGACCAAAGGCCGCCGTTCAGGATATTGACTATCTCGCGCCAGGGCTTTGCGAGATTCGGCGCCAGCGGCGAGCTGGTGATGACTTTCTATAATGACCGGCTGATGACGACTCTGTTTTACCCAACGGACCTGGAGGCGCTGCGCTCCTCGCTGGGTCGCGAGGCCGGCATCACTTTTAGCAAGCAGGGTGACGCCCGGATCGAGCCCACGACCCGCGTTTGGATCGGCAAAGCCCGGGACGGCCGTTCCTACATCGGCTGGATCGACCTGGAACTCGAACGCCAGCAAGATGAATGGATCGAAAAGTACGGGCGCTGATTCGCCCCAGTCCCCCGCTTCACCTGAGCTTTTCAAGATTGGCGTGGCACGGAATTGCCACCCCGGGCGGGAAAGCCCGGCTTCTCTTCAACATACATTTCGCGGGAATTCATGCAGCACAGGCATCGACGGAGTTGCGGCTGCCTTTAAGTTCATATAGAGTTTGTTGCGCGGTTTCCGCTTGGTGGGGGGCATACATGGATAAGGTATTCGCCAATGCCAAAGAGGCGATCTTTGACATTGAGGATGGTGCTACGTTGATGGTTGGCGGGTTCGGCTTGTGCGGAATTCCCGAAAACCTGATCGCCGCTTTGGTAGAGAAAGGCGTCAGGAATCTCAACACCATCAGCAACAACATGGGCGTGGATGACTTCGGACTGGGCCTGCTGCTTCAGAAAGGGCAGATTCGCAGTCACAAGGGCAGCTACGTAGGCGAGAACCGGCTTTTCGAAGAGATGGTGCTGGCCGGCAAACTCGAACTGGAACTGATTCCGCAAGGCACGCTTGCCGAGCGCATTCGCGCCGGGGGCGCCGGGATTCCGGCGTTTTATACCCCGACGGGCGTCGGAACCGTGGTTGCCGAAGGCAAGGAAACCCATGAGTTCGAGGGCCGAAGCTACGTTATGGAGCGCTGGCTGAAAGCCGACTTCTCGCTGGTGAAGGCCTGGAAAGGCGATAGGTGGGGGAACCTCGTCTACCGCAAAACAGCGCAGAACTTCAACCCGATGATCGCAACCGCCGGCGGAGTCACCATTGCCGAAGTGGAAGAGCTGGTCGAGCCCGGCGAAATTCCAGCGGAGCAGATACACACTCCCAGCATTTATGTGCGGCGCATCTTCCAGGCGGCTGGAGAAGAAAAGCGGATCGAGCGCAGGACGGTCAGAAAGACGGCTGCCTGAGCTTCCGGGCACGATATGGGAACAGGTTTCAACGCGAGGACAAATATGGCCACGAAAACTGGTAAGGAACAGGACGCAATCAAGCGGGAATTCATCGTGCGGCGCATCGCCCGCGAGTTGCGCGACGGCTTCTATGTGAACCTCGGTATCGGCATGCCGACACTGGTCGCCAACCATGTGCCACCGGGAATGGATGTCGTCCTGCAAAGCGAGAACGGGATGCTGGGCATAGGACCCTACCCGGTCGCGGGCACGGAAGATCCGGACCTGATCAACGCCGGGAAGGAGACGGTCACGCAGATTCCGGGGACCGCTTATTTCTCCAGCGCCGAATCGTTTGCCATGATTCGCGGCGGGCACGTCAACCTGAGCGTGCTTGGCGCCATGGAAGTGGATGAGGAAGGCAACCTGGCGAACTGGATGATTCCGGGCAAGATGGTCAAAGGCATGGGCGGGGCCATGGACCTGGTCGCCGGCGCCAGACGCGTAATCGTCGCCATGGAACATACTGCGAAGGATGGCCGCCCGAAGATTCTGAAACGCTGTGGGCTCCCGATCACCGGTCTCGGCGTCGTGGACACGATTGTGACCGAGATGGGTTACATCAAGGTGGTTCGCGGGCAGGGGCTCGTGCTGGAAGAAATCGCGCCGGGATTGCGGCCCGAAGAAGTGCAGGCGGCAACCGAGGCGAAACTGATCATCAGTGCAACATTGAAAGAGATGGAGCTTTTTACCAGCGGAGAAAAGACAGTCGCATAGCCAGCGGGAACGATGGATTTCGAATCGTCCACCAGCCTCAGCACCGCGACTATTGCCGCCCCTCCAGGAAAACCTTTGTATCCGCGATGGATCGCTTGAGTTCGTCCGTCAAGGGCAGGTGATTCAAAGTCTGAAGCACGAACAAGCTCGTCTTTGGCTTGCGATCACGCGGGTTCTGGATTGTGGATGGCGTGGCAAAAGCTTCGTGGACCAGGAACAAGAAGTTCTCGATGTCGGTCCACTTCATCTGCCGGTTGCCAATCTCTTTGGTGAAGGCTACCGACGCGGCATCTCCGAGCCGGCGTACCTGTTTTTCATCTTCCGCGTTGTAGGCGCCTTTCGAAATCTGGAACAACGCCCGGTGAACTATGAGCTCGGGATCGGCCGCTTCAGCGTTTTCGCACCAGGCGAGCGTTGGCAACGCCAACAGCACGGCGACAAAGAACAAACGCCACATACTTCCCGGTTCCTTTCAGCAGTTCAGGAGTTGAGAATACTTTGCCTGCCTCGCGCGGGCAAGATTGTCCTTCGAAAGAGAAGCCAAGTTGTCACCGGAGGCAGTCCGCTTCTCAACCTCTTTGGCCGTTTGCGAGGTGCTTTTTCAGGAATTTGTAGGCTCGCTGGCCGGCGTCCAACATCTCAAGGCCGTGAAAGCCGTGTCCCGCGTTTCTGTAGAGCTTCATTTCGTAAGGCAGACCGCGCCGCTCGAGAGTTTGGGCGACTTTGTGCGCTTCGTTCACCGGCACGACCTTGTCGGCTTCGCCGTGCAGGATCAGCACCGGAGCCAGTTGCGTGAGCCGCTCGATGAAGTAATCGCTCAGCCCGCCGAAGAAATCGACAATGGCCTTGATGCGCTGCTGCTGCGACCCCAACGCCAGCGACAGGTATGCCCCGAGCGAAAAGCCGATGAGCCCAATGCGGCCGGGGTCGGCCTTCGGATGCTTCTCCGCGAAATCCAGCAAATCTGAAACCACCCGCAGCCAGTTGGGAAACTCCCGCCAGATGGTAGTCACATCCGCCCATTGGGTATCTGTGGCGGCGAAATAGTGTGGAACAAAGACGCAGAATCCCTGGCTTGCCAGCAGTTCTCCGACCTGTAGCGCCCCCGCGTTGTGCAGCCCTCCCGAGCCATGAAGAGCACAGACGATGGGGAAGCGCCCCTCGGCGCCCGGGGTGAAAACATCGACGGGAATTTGTCTCCCATTGAAAGCGGCAAAAGTCGTCTGCAATTGAGTCTTCCCACTTGCGAGCTACTGGATTTTGATGCGGCAGGCCGTCCGACGACTCACTCAATCGCGCGCTTGGGGTCCCCATAACAGCCGCTTTTACCGTTGTTGGGTTGGCCGGGCGCACCCGGGCCGCGTGGCATGCATCTGGATACAAGGCGTTTCCAGTATTCGCGACCGCCCAGTCAGGAACACGCCGCGTGGCCCAGCGAAACGGGTTGCGTTGATTGGGGCATAGGGGCTCTCGCTGAACAAAGTATTTGTGACCCGAGTAGAACCCCACGCATCCATCTTGAAGTTCTACGGAGATTGTTGGAGGAAAGAATGGCCTTCGAAGTTCCCGCGTTGCCGTACGCGTACGAGGCGCTCGAGCCGTACATCGACGCGCAGACGATGCACCTGCATCATGACAAGCACCACCAGGCTTACGTTGACAACTTCAACGCGGCCCTGGAAAAGGCTCCCGAGCTAAAGAGCAAAGGCGCCGAGGAGATTCTCAAGAACCTCAACAGCGTTCCCGAGGCAATTCGCACCGCCGTTCGCAATCACGGCGGCGGCCATGTGAACCACGCGATGTTCTGGACCATCATGGGACCGAAGGCGGGCGGGGCGCCCACGGGCGCGATTGCCGACGCCATCAAAAAAGCCTTCGGTGACTTTGCGGCATTCCAGGAGAAGTTCAACGATGCCGGCGCAAAGCAGTTCGGCAGCGGTTGGGCCTGGCTGGTCAGCGGTTCGGGCGGTTTGCAGGTCATCAGTACGCCCAACCAGGACAGCCCGCTCTCGCAGGGCCTCTATCCGGTCATGGGAAACGATGTTTGGGAGCACGCGTATTACCTCAAATACCAGAACCGGAGAGCCGAATACCTCAAAGCATGGTGGAACGTAGTGAACTGGAGCGAAGTGAACAAACGCTTCGAAAAAGCTCCAAAATAACCCAAAAACAACGGAGAATTAGAGCAGCCGCGAGGCTGCTTTTTTTTGCCCCGCGCAGGCCGCCGTAAGGGCGAACAGCGCTACAGCATCCCGTATTGGTATATCCAAAAATCCCAAGGGAATGTCATGGCGCCCGGAGCGCCGAGCGCCAGTGGCCGGAGCAGCCAGGCTGCGTACCCGGCATTACGTTCAAGAAGCAAGAAGCTGTTCGGGCGCGGAGCGGAGCCATCCTTTGTCTTTCAGCAGTAAGGAACAAAAGGTGGCTCGACTTCGCTCGCCATGACAGTCTGATATGTCGGGACATACCTACTGTGGAACCGCGCTAGCTTCGGAAAGAGCCCGTTTCAGCAGGCCGTCCAAGGCCAAAAGAGTCTCCGCAATTCAGGTTTTTGCGCTAAGTAGCTGATTACCTTATATTGGTATCGCATTGAGTTGGAAAAACGGGCGGGCACAACCACAGCCGTAAGCGTCCGCGTCCAAGCATTAGCGGACGAGTGCTGCTATGCTTAACCTTAGGCCAGTTTCGCAAAAGGTCTATTCCGTGAAGGTTGATAGCTCCGGGATACACCTATTCTGAAACCGCTCTAGCAGAGAGCGCGGCTTTACGAGAGGGAGTAATGACACCTGAGCCTGGGATGGGGAGTGTTCCACGAATTCCGCTTGCGATCAGCAAGAGCCTGCGCACCTTGGCACACGATTTGAGCAACTCTATCGAGACCATCATGCAGGCTTCCTACCTGCTGAGTCAGGCCAAGCTGGACGACACCAACAAGAAATGGGTCGAGCTCATCGACACTGCTTCTCGCGATGCGGCACGCATCAATCGTGAAATCCGCGAGATTCTGCGTTCACAGAGCGAAGAGAATTAACCGGCCGCCGGACTCCCAGCGAGTGCTGGAGGCTAGAGCAATTCCACAGTCTGTATACCCCTGAGCATCACTGCCGGGGACCCCGTGTTGGCATCCGCCCGGAGCATGCGACGACTCATCAAGCCCGCCAAACCACGCTTTTCTCACCTTTGCCCAACACCAGCGGGCACCGCTGACAGCGCGCGCAGCGATTCCACGTAAGGCGCCTGGGCAAGGCCCCGTTCGGTGATGATCGCCGCTATGTAGCGGGACGGCGTGACGTCGAATGACGGATTCTCGATCAGCACGGAGTCCGGCGCCATCTGGCGTCCGCCGATGTGCGTAACTTCGCTGGCCGCGCGCTGTTCGATGGGAATGCGCGATCCATCCGGCGTCTCCATGTCCACGGTGGAAAAAGGCGCGGCGACGTAAAAGGGGATGTGATGCTCGTGCGCCAGAATGGCGACCGAATAAGTGCCAATCTTGTTCGCCGTGTCGCCATTGGCGGCGATGCGGTCGGCGCCCACGATCACCGCCTGGACTTTGCCCTGCGCCATCATGACGCCAGCCATGTTGTCGCAGATGAGCGTGGTCGGAATGCCGTCTTTCATCAGTTCCCAGGCGGTTAGCCGGGCACCTTGCAGGAAGGGACGGGTTTCGTCGGCGTACACGTGTAGCTGTTTTCCGGCCTCGACCGCGGCCCGGATCACGCCCAGAGCGGTTCCATAACCCGCCGTGGCAAGCGCGCCCGCGTTGCAATGGGTGAGCACGCCGCCGCTGTCAGGCAGCAGCGAAGCGCCAAAACGGCCCATCGCCTGGTTGGCTGCGATGTCTTCGTCATGCATGCGCTGAGCTTCGGCAATCAATCCCAGCTTGACCTGCGGTATGGGGTTTCCGATCAGCGCTTCGAAACAACGCTGCATGCGGCGGATGGCCCAGAACAGGTTGACCGCGGTGGGACGGGTTTTGCCCAGGACACGGCAAATCTGCCCGAATCCGTTGCGAAACTCCGCGATATCGGAGGCCTCGAGATCGCGCGCGCCGAGGGCTATCCCCATCGCCGCCGCCACTCCAATCGCGGGGGCGCCGCGCACGATCATCGTTCGAATTGCTTCGGCGACTTCCTGATAAGTCCGGCAGGTTACGTAGACCTCTTCCGTTGGCAGCTTCGTCTGATCGATGAAGCACACGCCCGCGTCAGTCCATTCCAGAGTTTTTACCACCGATTTCAGCCCTCCGCCCCGGCACACCCAACCCTGCGGCGTCCACCGGGGACCTCGGTAAGCGACGGCACACTATAGGAGCCGCCGGGAATTCCTATAAAGTTGGGGATCAGTACGACTCACTAGCTAGTCTAGCAGGCCGCCCCAAAAAACACGTTTCGTGCGATGACGAAATCGAATCCGGGCCACGCGCCGCGGCGATACAGGTGTAGAATGATTGACCAGTGGGCCAGTTTCGCGAAAGGTATATCCCGTGAAGCCCGGCTTTGGGGTACACCTATTCTGCCCACGCTCCAGTATGAGGATCAGAGCTAAATTCGTATGCGTTTCGATTCTGCTTGCAGCTTTGGCTCCTGCCTTGCCGGGCCAAACGCCAGCTACGCGGGCTTCGGCGCTCCCGGCGGGACAGCAGCCGGTGCCCACCCAGAGAGCCGGCTCTCTGCCGGCTCAGACAGCGGCCAATCCTCCGCAAGTCACTTTTCGTGATGGATTACTCAGTATCCGTGCCGAGAATTCCACCTTGGGCGACGTGCTGCGGGCAGTGCAGAACACCACTGGTGCATCCATCGACTCTCCTGGCTTTGCGGGCGAGCGGGTTTACGTCAACCTTGGGCCTGGGAGACCACGTGACGTCTTGGCGTCGCTGCTGAACGGCTCGCGCTATGACTACATTCTGCTTGGTTCGCAGCAGCAGCCGAATTCCGTCGTTCGGGTCATGCTGACCATGCGGCAGAACTCCCGCGAACAGCCATCTGCTTCTGCTGCCGCGGCTCGACCAGCTCCTCCTCCGTCCCCGGCGGCGAATAATGACGACAACGACACCCCCGACGAGACGCCTGACCGGGAACCCGTCGTTGTGCCGAATCCGCCAACCCAGCCTCCCCCCGGGCAGCCGCCGACGCCGAACGCCGCAGGCGCGGATCAGCAGCAGCCAGGGCAACCGCAGCAGCCAAAAACGCCTGAGCAGTTATTGCGCGATTTGCAACAATTGCAGCAGCAGCAGCAACAACAACTCCAATTGCAACAACAACTTCAGAAGCAGAATAATTTCAGCCGCTAGCAGGCTGCGGAAAAACTCATAGCAGTGTCATCCTGAGGCCGCGCCGGTTTTGCGCGACCGAAGGATCTGCTTTTTTTCAGCACGCGCAAACAGCAGATCCTTCGCCGCGCTCAGGATGACACCGCGGAGAACAGTTTTCCGCAGTCCTCTAGATCCCGCCCGACAGGATCATCCCGCTACGCCAATCTTAGAGAGCTGGTCTGCGCGTGATCACACGTGTCTTGTGAGGCGCCTCACTGCAAGGGTGTTGGCGTGGGCATAACCTCGTCCGGGCTGGGTCTTTCCCCAGTGCATTTTCCGGCGCTTCAGCAACTCAGCCGGTGTTGCGCGGGGCTTCCAGCGGAGGATTGCAGTGCCTATATTGGACTCAAACAAAGGAAGCGTTACGCAGGATTATTCGGTTGAACAGCTTGAAAAAACGGCTGCGCTGATGCGCGGTTATATCCTCACGGGACTTTGTTGTGCGGGTTCAGGACACTCAGGCGGAACCCTTTCGATGATGGACATCACCGCTGCCCTGTATCTGCACATAGCCAAACATGACCCGCGGAATCCCTCCTGGGCCGATCGCGACCGCATCTTCTGGTCGGCTGGACACAAGGCTCCAGCGCTCTATGTGGGACTGGCCTTCGCCGGCTTCTTCGATAAGCTGGACCTCGGCCTGCTGCGGCGTTTGCGCTCTCCTTTGCAAGGGCATCCGCACTGGCTGAAGCTGCCGGGCGTGGAATGCTCCTCAGGCTCATTGGGGCAAGGGCTGAGTGTCGCCGTGGGCAGTGCGCTCGCCGGCCGGCTCGATGGCCGCGCTTACACCGTCTTCTGCATCATGGGCGATGGCGAGCAGCAGGAGGGACAAGTCTGGGAAGCTGCCATGGAGGCGGCTCACTATAAGCTCGACAACATCGTGGCCATTCTGGACAACAACCATCTGCAGATTGACGGCAAGACCGAAACGGTTATGAACGTCGAACCGATCGCCGCCAAATACGAGGCTTTCGGCTGGCAGGTGGTGCGAATCGATGGGCATGACATGACGCAAATCGTCGATGCATTGCAGGCGGCCAAGCAAAACAAGTCGGGCAAGCCATTGCTGATCCTGGCGGAAACCGTCAAGGGCAAAGGCGTCACTTTTATGGAGAACGCCGCCGGCTGGCACGGAAAGGCGCCGAATCGCAAGGAGTTGGATGAGGCGCTGCGGATTCTTGGGGTGGAAAGCCAGGTCCCGGTCGAGGAGATGTTTGCGCGCATGCAGCGCTATCAGCAGGAAATTGATGTCTCTCTCGCAGCGAAAATGCCGCGCTTCGGACGCGATTACTGGTGGAACTCGGGCGACAACATGAAGGCGAAGATGGAGCCAACGCGCAAAGGCTTCGGCAAGGCGCTTTCGCTGGAAGGCGGCGATCCGCGTGTCGTCTGCCTCGGGTTGGACATCTCCGGGTCGATCACGATCAGCGAGTTTTACGAAGGCCACCCGGAACGAGCCAGCCGCTGGTTGAGCATGGGCATCGCCGAACAGTCGGCGACCTCGGTTGCCGCCGGACTGGCCAAGGAAGGCAAGCTGCCGGTCATGGGCACCTACGGTACGTTCGCGGCGGCCCGCAACCTCGATCAACTGCGCGTCTCGGTTTGCTATGGCAACTTTAATGTCCTGGTCGCCGGCGCGCACGGCGGCGTTTCGGTAGGTCCGGACGGAGCCACGCACCAGGCGCTGGAGGACCTGTTTGCCATCTGCGGCTTACCTAACATGAGCGCCGTGGTTCCCTGCGACTCCGTGGAGACGAGGAAGGCCACCCAGAAGCTGCTTCTGGGGGTGATCGGACCGAAATACATCCGCTTTGCTCGCGAGGCGACGCCGGTCGTCACCACCGACCAGACGCCCTTCGAATTCGGCAAGGCCAATGTAATCCGTTTTCGCGGCGAGCAGCCGAACTTCATCGATGCCTTCCAAACCTGCCTGGAAAGCGATTACCACAACGAACACGAGAACCTGACGATCATTGCCTGCGGTCCAATGGTGCCCGAGGCCATGCGCGCCGCCTGGATGCTCAAACAGGAGTTCGGTTACGAGACGCGCATCCTGAACGTACACACCTTGAAGCCGATCGACCGGCGGGCGATTCTGCGCGCCGCTCGCGAGACTCAGGTCATCGTTACCGCTGAAGAGCACCAGATCGGTGCGCTGGCATGGCGCGTGGCCGGACTTATTCTGGAAGATCCCGAGTCCCTAAAAACCCCGGTGGTTGCCGGCTATATCGGCGTCAAGGACCGCTTTGGCGATTCCGGCGCTCCCTGGGAACTGGTGAAGGAGTTCGAGGTTGCGGCCGAACACATTGCGCAGAAGGCGGCGGAGCTGATGCGGGCCAAGCAAGCGTTGCGGCCGGATCATAGCGTGAAGACCGTTTCCTGAAGCGCCCGGTTGTCGTAAGTTGGAAAGCGCCAAGGGGACTTGCTGCAATTCGTAGCGTAATGCTTTGATGGAAAGCCGCCCGGTCGGGCCGTAAAGCACCAAGGGCTCTCAATTGCTGAGAGCCCTTGCGATTCTGGTGCTATTCCTTGGCCGCGGAATTCAATCTAATGAAGTTCTTCCTGGACTTCGCGTATGGCTCTTTCTATGTGCTCCAAGGCCATCTGCGAATGACGGCCGCCCCTTTCTCTCATTGCCTCGTGGATGGAATGCTGGGCGGACCGAAGCGAGTCCAGGGCCGCACCCATATGACGACGATACCCGTGCTCCTGGCCGATGAGGACGCCTACGCTCAGGACACCAAAGAAGGCGAGAATGATGAGGACGCCACGGATCAATCTTGATTTCTTTGACATGCAATGCTCCTTTAGGTGAGTGCTTCTATTGTGTAATTGTTGTTTTGCTTCCAAGCCACTCTTCAGAAGCGCAAACACGGGACCAGAAAGTGCTCCGCGCACGTCAGAATAAAAACGGCTGCGACGCAGCGCAAGGGACTTCAGTGGGGGCGCTCAAAAAAAGTAAAGTATTAGCGATGCTGAAATTTCGTGCGAGTTCAACGAACCGCATGCCCGCGCCTGGAGCGCGAGCGGACGCATATCTGACCGAAGCCCCGGTCAGTCGCCGGATGGACCGGCAGTGGAGATAAGAGTGGCGGCCGCGGGTTTCCGTTCTCCGCGGTTACGGCTGAAGGCATTCAGAATACCCACAATCGCCAGATATCCGGCACCAATTCCGAATGCGATCGAAAGCACAATGGTCAAAAGCAATGCGAGTGGAACAAATAGAGTCGTCAAGTCTCTCAACCTTTTTATCAATACGCTCGCTCCAGCCCGTTCGTAATGTCAGCGGGGGAGCCGCAGCCAAGAGCCTACAACATAAGATGCTCGGAAAAGATCAAGCTCACGTTAAACCTTTGTGCCTGTGGAGAACAAGTCCGATTTTGGAATCTCCGGTTGTTCCACGCATCCTTGAACCATTTCCCGTTGCGAATTCTCCGCGGCTCTGTTGCGGGAACCCGTTGCCAACGGCGCTTCGGCGATCGCGCGCTGCTTGTTCTGTTATGCCTCAGTTTGACGCTTGACTCTATTGCCTTCTAAGATACCTGTGTCGAAGTGTCTTCCACACTTTCCGACGTTTCCAGCGGACTGTCCACGTAACTGTGGGTCCTGTACCACGTAACGTGGGTGTCGCTGGTCGCGCCGGAGGCGTTATTTTGGGATGCCAATTACAAAGATCTCGGTGCGCGGCGCGCGCCAGCACAACCTCAAGAACATCTCGGTTGAGATTCCGCGCAACTCCCTGACGGTGATCACCGGGCTCAGCGGTTCGGGCAAGTCATCGCTGGCCTTCGACACCATCTATGCCGAAGGGCAGCGGCGCTATGTCGAGACGCTGTCGGCGTATGCGCGTCAGTTTCTGGACCAACTGGAACGGCCCGACGTCGATGCGATCGACGGTCTGAGCCCTGCCATCTCCATTGAACAAAAGACTACCAGCCGTAGCCCGCGCTCGACTGTAGGGACAATTACTGAGATTTACGATTACTTGCGCCTGCTTTACTCCTCCATAGGGCTGCCCCATTGCCCAAAGTGCGGCAGGGAGATCACCCGGCAGTCGGCTGACCAGATCGTGGAGCGGTTGCTGGAAATGGTTCCTCATGACGAATCCGGCACGGGGCAGACCCGCGTGATGCTGTTGGCCCCATTGGTGCGGGGTCGCAAGGGCGAGTTCAAGAAGGAACTGGAGAAGCTCGCCCAGCACGGATTTACGCGCGCCCGCATCGACGGCGAGTTGGTCAACATCGAAGCGGATATCCGCCTCGACAAGCGCCGCAACCACACCATCGAGGTGGTGGTGGACCGCCTGCTGCTAAAGTCCGGAATCGAGCGCCGTCTGACCAATTCCGTCGAGGTTGCCATGAAGCTCGGGCAAGGGCTGGTGCAAGTGGCTGTCGTCGGCGGCGACGAGCGGCTGTATTCCTCGCGCATGGCGTGTCCCGAGTGCGGCATCAATGTTCCGCAACTGGAGCCGCGATCGTTTTCCTTCAACAGCATCTACGGCGCGTGCCCGGAGTGCAACGGCCTCGGCTCGAAATATGATTTTGACCCCGCCAAGATTGTGGTGGACTGGTCGAAGCCCCTGCTGGACGGCGGCCTCGGACCCGGCAGCGGGTCTACCTATCTTCAGTCGTTGCTGAAGCGTGCGGCCGAGGTACATCGCTTTGACCTGGCGGTGCCATTCGAGCAGCTCCCGGCGGCGACACAGAACCTGATCCTCTACGGACCGGAGAAAAGCAGCCCCGCCGGTTTTCGCGGAGTTTTCGCCTTCCTGCGGCAAATGATCGAGGAGTCGAACTCCGACAGCTACCGCGAGTGGCTGCTGAACTACATGTCCGCCACGCCCTGTCCTCGCTGCGAGGGCAGGCGCCTGCGGCCCGAGAGCCTTGCCGTGAAGGTCAACGGCATGTCCATTTCCGACTTTACGGCGCTGCCGGTTTCGCGAGCCGTCGAGGCGGTGCCCGCTATCCGCCTGAACGAACGCGAAGAGAAGATTGCGGGCCGCGTGCTGCGCGAAATCGGTGAGAGGCTTGGCTTTCTTAATCATGTCGGCCTGGGCTACATTGCTCTGGATCGTTCGGCGGCCACGCTTTCCGGCGGCGAAGGGCAGCGTATCCGGCTGGCGACGCAGATCGGCTCCAAGCTGCGCGGCGTGCTCTACGTGTTGGACGAGCCTTCGATCGGCCTGCATCACCGCGACAACGCCCGCCTGCTGCAATCGCTCGAATCTCTGCGCGATCTGGGCAACACCGTGCTGGTGGTGGAGCACGATGAAGAAACCATCCGGCGCGCTGATTACGTCATCGACCTGGGACCCGGCGCCGGCCGGCACGGAGGCGAGGTTGTCGCCGCCGGAACTCCCCAGCAGATTGCCGATGAGCTCGAATCGCTGACCGGCCAGTACATCAGCGGACGGCGGCGGATCGGCGTGCGTCACGAGCGCCGGCAGCCCAATGGCGCGGCCATCGCAATCCTCGGGGCGCACGAGAACAACCTGAAGAATCTGGATGTCAGCTTTCCGTTGGGCGTTATGACGGTCGTGACCGGCGTCTCCGGCTCCGGCAAGTCGACGTTGGTGAATGACATCCTCTACCGCGCCCTGGCGCGCCAGCTTTACCGTTCGCGCGAAGATCCGGGCAAGCACCGCGCCATCAGCGGAAGCGAAAACATCGACAAGGTGATACGCATCGATCAGTCGCCCATCGGGCGTACGCCGCGCTCAAATCCGGCGACCTACACGGGGGCCTTCACCAACATCCGCGAGCTTTATGCCATGCTTCCGGAGTCGCGCGAGCGCGGTTACAAGGCCGGCCGCTTCTCCTTCAACGTGTCGGGAGGCCGTTGCGAGGCCTGCCAGGGCGAGGGCGAGCGCCGCATCGAGATGAACTTCCTGCCGGATGTCTACGTGCTCTGCGAGGTCTGCGGCGGCAAACGCTACAACCGCGAGACACTGGCCGTGAAGTACAAGGGGTACTCGATTGCGGACCTGCTGAATACGCCGATCTCGGACGCACTCGGCGTATTGGAGAACATTCCGCAGGCGCGGCAGAAGTTGCAGACACTGGTTGACGTCGGGCTCGGCTACATACACCTTGGCCAGTCCTCGGTCACGCTCTCGGGCGGCGAAGCGCAGCGCATCAAGCTGGCGCGCGAGCTCAGCAAGCGCCAGACAGGGCGCACGCTCTACCTGCTCGACGAGCCAACCACCGGCCTGCACTTCGAGGACGTGAACAAGCTGCTCGACGTGCTGCACCGGCTCACCGATCTGGGCAACACCATCATCATCATCGAGCATAATCTCGATGTCGTCCGCAACGCCGACTGGATCATCGACCTCGGGCCGGAGGGCGGCGAAGAGGGCGGACGCCTGGTCGCCCAGGGAACGCCGGAGCAGGTTGCACGGGTAAAAAAGTCCTATACCGGGCAGGCGCTTTCAGGCGTGCTCAAGGCCTAGGGCGGTGACAGAGATGCTGTATCCCAAGAGATGAACGTCATTCCGAGCGAGCGACACGTTTTTCGTCGCGAGTCGAGGAATCTTTTGTGTTGCTTTTGCTGCAAGAAACAAAATATCCCTCCACTCCGCGCCCGAACAGCTTCTTGCTTATCGAATGTAATGTCGGGTACGCAGCTACAGTTTTCGCACAGGAGGAGAACCCGCGGATGACTACTGACGACAGGAACGCCCCGCTGACTCCGGAGGCACACAGCGCGCTGACACAACGGCTGCTTTCCCAGGTGACCTACATTCGCCTGCACAAGCCGCCCAAGCGGTAACGCGCGCACCTTCGCTACTTGAGCGATTCCACAGTCGGTATACCCCAATTTCGGATCGGAGCGTACAGATAGCGCGTCGAACACCGCAAGATGAAGATTTCGTCATCTTGGGCCTCTTCGGCTAACGCCGAACCGGGCTCCCACATCACACGCTCAATAACCGAGGATATTATTCGCCCCTCGGTGGTGAGCGGCCCACCACTTCCTAAGTGGTGGGCTTTTTTGCGCCGCGAATCTGATCTATCGGAAGATGGCGTCGACCAGGTGTTTCGCGATGAAGGCGCCGCCGTAAGCCATTACGGTCATGTAGGTGAATTGAAGCGCGGGCCACTTCCAACTGTTGGTTTCACGGCGCACAACGGCCAGCGTCGAGGTGCACTGCATGGCGAAGGCGAAGAAGATGAGCAGCGCAGCCGCGCCTCCCAGGCTGAGATCACTGTGCAGCGCCTGTTGCAGGTTCATGGCGTGCTGTTGGGGATCGACGCCATAGAGCGTGCCCAGCGTGCCTACGATGACCTCGCGCGCGGCTAATGAGGTAAGCAAGCCGACGCCAATCTTCCAGTTGAAGCCGAGCGGAGCGATGACCGGCACAAGCGAATGACCGAGGCGTCCCGCGATGCTGTCCTGAATGGCCGGCGGTTGTCCCTGATGGAGCGGCAGGTTGGTCAGAATCGCCAGCAGCAGCGAAACCGCGAGAATGACGGTTCCGGCGCGCCAGACGAAGGCTTTAGTGCGGTCCAGGAGGCGCATTCCAAGCGAGCGCAATGTCGGCCAGCGATAGGGCGGCAACTCCAGCAGGAAGGGAACATCCTTGCTTTTGAGGATGGAGGACTTCAGCATGCGCGCGGTGAACAACGCGGCCAGAAACCCGATCACGTAGAGCCCCAGCATGGCCAGCGCGCGCGAGCCGAAAAATACTCCCGCGATACGCGCGTCAGGCACAAACGCGGCGATCACCATGGTGTAAACCGGCAGACGCGCCGAACACGTCATGAAGGGGGCAACCATGATGGTGGCCAGGCGGTCGCGCTTGTTCTCGATGGTGCGGGTCGCCATGATGGCCGGAACCGCGCAGGCGTATGCCGAAAGCAGCGGGATGAAGGCTTTACCGTTCAATCCGAAGCGGGACATGGTGCGGTCGGCGATCACGGCTGCACGCGCCAGGTATCCCGAGTCTTCCAGTACCCCGATCAGCAGGAAGAGCAGCAGAATCTGCGGCAGAAAGACCAGCACCGAGGAAACACCCTTCCAGGCGCCATCAATCAACAAAGAGCGGATCAGTGCGTTATGGACATGGGGAGAAACGGCGGTCCCCAGGTAATCGAGCGCGTCCTGAAGAATTTTGGAGAGAGGCTGGCCGGCGGCAAAGATCGTCTGGAAAACGGCAACAACCACCAGGAAAAAAATCAGTGGACCCCATAGACGGTGCAGATAAACGGCATCCAGGCGGCGTGTCCACACGGGCGGCAAGGGCTTGCGGTAGTTGGACTGAACATTGATGCGTTCAGCCCATTGCCGGCATTCGCGGACATCGTGCAGCATGGGCAACTCAGTCGGTTGCGGCTGGTGCATGGCCGAACTGATGAAGTGATCGACGGCCTCCAGGCCCTCTCCGCTGACCGCACTAACGAGGGCCACGGGAGTGCCCAACTGCCTCGCCAGCGATAACACATCGATATGACCGTCGCGGGCGCGCAGGGAATCGGCCATGTTGAGCAGCACCAGCGTAGGCAGTCCGAGGCTGATGACCGGCGCCGCCAGCGCCAGGTGACGGCCAAGATTGGTGGAGTCGAGCACCAGCACGATGGCGTCCGGCGGCTCGATTCCCGTCATTTGGCCGCGCAGAACATCGACCGTGACGCGCTCGTCCTCGGATTTTGCGTGCATGCTGTAGATGCCCGGCAGGTCGATCAGGGCGACACGCTCGCCGTCCTGCAAAGTGATGTATCCGGTGAAGTGTTCGACGGTGACGCCGGGAAAATTCGCGACCTTGCGGTTGAGGCCTGTAAGCTGGTTGAAGAGCGTGGTCTTGCCGCAATTGGGCGGGCCTACGAGAGCGATCGTGCGGATTGATTTCTGGTCCACACCTTCCAGTACGCTTGTGCCGAAGGAAGGGCCGCAGCACTCGCGCGAGGACATCAGGCCTGCTCCTGGACCGAGGGGATTCGCACCAGGATGTGCTGTGCGGTAGCGCGCCGGATTGCCACTTCCGTTCCGTCAAGCCGGTAAACTCTGGGATCACCGCCGGGACCGCATTGGCCGGAGACGACTTCGACGCCGCTCATGAACCCGAACAGCATGACTTGCTCGGCGGCGCTTGCCGGCAATTGAATCTCGTGAATGATAGCGTGAACACCTTGAGGAAGATCGCAAAGCGGCACAAGTTGTATTTCCCGGCTGGGATCGGCAACGTTTGCCTTCGCGGAAGCGGCGCTCTCCGGGAGCCCCGATGCGGGGCGGCGCTGGCCGGCGTGCTTTGCCGCACGAACAGGCGGACGCGTCTTGGAGGACGGGGCCCGGCTTGCGAATCTGAAAATCATTTTCAACTCCAACTCTATTGTCAGCCAGTGCGGCACGGGGGTCAACCATAGATATCACGCTCAGATGTGATCCAGAGCACATCGCCCCGCCCGTGATCTCTGCCAGCCTCGTTCACCGCAAGCTTCCGCGTGCTTCGGGCCGTGGATTCCGGCTTTCGGCTTGAATCTTCCCGTTTCGCGGACGGATGCTCGATCCACTCAGGCAAGGCGACTTCGGAGTTACGGATTCCATACGCCCGGGATCGCAGATTGTAAATATTCTTCGACTTCCTGTACTTTGTTAAGGTTCCGGCTTTAGTTCTTAGGACAACAATAGGGGGCATGCTGTTGACAACGGCAGGGCAAAAGCTCCGGGCACTTCGTGAGCAGTTGGGGTTCACCATTCGAGAAGTGGAGGCGGCAAGTTTACGGATTGCGGCGAAACACCAGAACGACGATTTTGGTGTTCCATTAAGCAGGCTATCCGACATTGAGACCAAAGGGGTCATCCCCAGCATCTTCCGGCTGTATTCGTTCAGCATCATCTACCGGCGCGACGTGCGTGAACTGCTCTCCTGGTATGGCATCGACGTCAACCAGACAGCCGGCGACCTGTCGCTGATCGAACCTCCGCGTTCGCACCTTTCGGAGGCACTGGCAAGCGCAACGGCGATGTATCTGCCGACGGAAATCGATCCCGGCTTCGATGTCAGGCGCACGACGAACATGGGCCGCATGATCCAGCGCTGGGGGTTGGTGCCGCTTTCGCACCTGGCCCATCTGCAGCCGGAGCGCTTTGTTTATGGATATATCGGCAGCGAGGATCTCACCATGTATCCGCTGCTGCTGCCCGGCACTTTTGTGCAAGTCGACGAGTCGCGCAACAAAGTGCAGGAAGGAACGTGGCGCTCCGAATATGAACGGCCGGTTTACTTTGTCGAGACGCGCGAAGGGTTTGTATGTTCGTGGTGCGCGGTGGTTGGCGATTCGCTGATTCTGCAACCACATCCGCTCTCGCCGGAGCGTCCTCGTTCCCTGAAGCAGCCGAACGAGGCGGAAATCCTGGGACAGGTTGTTGGGATTGCTATGCGGCTCGATGACTGGTTTGCCGCCAGTTCCTCGCGTCTTCCAACGCGCGCAACGCGAGAATCGTAGCCTTGGCATGGATGAGCGTGGCGGCGTGTGCCCCGGCCGGCACAATCAATCGCAGAGGAGCCGATTTATTGAGCAGAACCTGTGGCGCCCCGAGCTCGACTTGCTGAGGAGCCTCCACTTCCCGCATGAGTTGGGAGAGCGGCGCGCGAAGCACCTGTGTCAGCATTTCCAAGTGCGCGCGGCACATGGCTTCCGTGGCAGCGGCGGTTCCATGGGTGCGTGCCAGCCCCCAATGACGGTAGTTTCCTTTCTCATCTCGAAGACTGGTGATGTAGGCGAGACGAGACAAAAGCCCGGGTATTCCAGACAATGTGCGCCGGGCAAAATCTTCCGAAGCACTGAACAGTGGCATTCAGCCCCCTCAGCCGCGCCTGCCGCATTACGCGACGTATGTATCAAGAGTACATCGATCCGGTCGATTTCCGAAACGAAAGACGGGGCCTGTTCTGGAAATAGAACGTGGAATCGTTTTGCGTGGTCCAAGGCGACGCCGTGGGCTAAGTTCAACCTGTATTGTGCAATCATCGCCATGCTTACTGACCGGAAGAACACGCCGGAGTTTTCATGATCACGATTTTTCTGATCACCGGGGTTGTCGCCGCGCTGGTCTTCGTGTTCTACATAGCGCGCCGTAGTGTTCTGTCCTCACAAACCTACGACGAACTAAGCCGGCAACTGGTGCCTGTCGATATCGCCGCATTCCGCAATCTTGTCGACCCAAACGAAACCCGGTACCTGCGCGAGAAGCTCGCGCCAGCCGCGTTCCGCGCGGTACAGCGGCAGCGCCAGATCGCGGTCTTGGCTTATGTCAAGGCGGTGGCGCACAATGCGGCGCTGCTGATCGCCATGGCGGACCCGGCGACAACCAACCCGAATCCCGAAGTTGCCGCGACCGCGCGAGCGGTGGTCGAACAGGCTTTGCAACTGCGTATTCGTTCGTTGTTGTTGATCATGAAGCTGTGGGCGGGGATCGCGTTCCCGGGGCTGATCGTGGCGGGATCGTCGATCGTTGACCGCTATCAAAGTGTTTCGTCCGGCTTTGTCGATTTTGTTCATCTGAGCCGCCCGGACGGGACTACGGATCCGTTACGAAGTTCCTAGAGCGGCTTTCCACCCCAACAAGCGCAACATCGGCGCTTGTCGGGGACCCCGGCGCCGGGAGCCTGGCGCGTTCGGCTGCTTCGTGTGATTACGTTTTGACTGGTCCAGGCCCGGTTAGAACGCATAGGACGGCGACTACGGTGTTGTGTTGTAGGTGTTCCGGTTCACGTTGCGGTTTTCTATGCATTATCTCCCCCAGAAAACCCGGCGCGAACCGGGACCTCCCAATGTCAAAACTTGCCGCGCATAGACCTGTGTGGCCCAGAAATTCGCACAATAACTTTTACCGTGTCATTCTGAGCGAGCGCAGCCGAGCGAAGAATCCCAGCACAGCGTGTAGCTGAATTGCAGCCGAAGGATTTCACCCAAAATCCCGGAGCGGCGCGGGGTGGGATAGGTTCCCGGGATGCTTCGCTGCGCTCAGCATGACACCCAATGTCATGTCACAGACTCGTGGGACACACATGAAACTCGCTGTTGCGGCGAATGGGTACGGTTGTGCCGCCCGGCGTTTCCCCGACATAATTGGGTCCTTCGGCAACCGCTCTATGCGATGTGGCCCTTGGCAATGATTCCCAGAACAGCGGAGGCAAGGATCAGCCAGGCGGAGTTCACGCGCCAGCGGAACAGCAGCAGCGCACTGACGGCAGCGATCAACACGGTCAGCCAATCCACCAGCGCGGCAGCTCCAAGCTGCCAGGTCACTACCGCCATCAGCGCCAGCGAGGCGACGTTGATTCCGTCCAGGACCGCACCCGCGAAGGCGGAGCGGCGCAGACGTGGGATCAAGGGCGCGCTGGCCGCCACGAAAACGAAGGCGGGAAGAAATATTCCGGCGGTAGCGGCGAAGGCCCCGGCCGGACCATGGAGGAGATATCCGATGAACGTTGCGGTAGTAAAAACGGGTCCGGGCGTGATTTGCCCAACGGCAACCGCATCGAGCAGTTGCTGCGCAGTGAGCCAGCCGCGCCGTTCGACAAATTCCGCGCGGAGAAAGGCGAGCAACACGTATCCGCTGCCAAAAAGCACCGAGCCTATTTTTACGAAGGTGGTGAAAATGGCGCCAAGTCCGACGGCGGTCGCGACGGCCACGCCACCGGCTGCTTTAGAGCCAAGCGAGATCATGGCGCCCGCCGCGGACTTGCGGGTGGGCAGCGAACGAGAGAGCAGGTTCTTTATCCCGGCGAAAGCGCCGCCCGCGATCAGCACAAGCAGGGGATGCACCGGCACCAGTGCCAACGCGGCTGCGATCGCCCCTACCAGCGCCAGCCAGCGGCTGCGAATCGCAGTGCGGGAAAAATTCCACAGCGCCTGCAAAACCACGGCAATTACCACCGGTTTGACGCCGTAGAGCAGGCCGGAGGCCACTGGCATTGTGCCGAAACGAACATAGATCCAGGCCAGCAGGCCAACACTGAATGCGGCCGGCAGAATGAAGCAGCATCCGGCGACGATGAGGCCCGGCCACCCCGCGCGGCGATGGCCGATGTGGATCACCAACTCGGTTGAACTGGGGCCGGGGATGAGATTAGCGGCGCCGACGCGGTCCAGGAAATCCGATTCGGTCAGCCAATGCCGGCGCTGCACGACCTCCTGCTACATCATGGCGATGTGCGCGGCTGGGCCACCGAATGCGATCGTGCCAAGCTTCAGAAAAAGGAGGGCTAATTCCGTCAGCCGTTGGCGCCGGGAGCCAGCTTCTTCCGCGATTGTTCCTTGCGTTCCCATGCGAGCGCAATCGATTATCGCACTCCGCCGTTGCGGGTGCAGACCCTCGACGAAAAGTTCCATAAGAGCTACCCTGTTGTTGTGGGGGGTGGAGTGCGTTCCAGTTGGCCCGAATTCGCCGCAAATCATAAGGTACTGATTCTTATCGCTGCTGCTTGGCTGGGAGTGTGTGCGGCCGGCTTGACGCTGATCGAGCGTTTGGTGTGGCGCCCCCTTGGGTATCCCGAGCTTCTCTTTGAGCTCATCGAATCAGTTTGTTATGTCATTGCCGCCTCGGCGGTGGCTTTGGTTTTATGGCGGCGTTCGGTTAGGCGCACCGCGGGCTTTGAGAGCACCCTAAGCCAGTGCTTCGAGAATTCGCATGCCGGTGTTTGCATGCTCGATCACGAGGGGTGCGTGGTGCAGTGCAATCGCGCCTTCGCCGACTTCCTCGGTTACTCGCAACAAGAGCTGTTGGGAATTCCTTATGCAAACCTGCTTCACTCCCATAAGCCCGAGGACGCCGGCGAGGAGCAAGTGTCGCGGATTCGGGAGTACCACGGCAAGGATGGGGACGTCCGATGGGGGAAGGCGGCGATTTCCTCCTTTGGCGGCGAGAATAAGCCGGCCGGCGCCATGGTCATTGTGCAGGACGTGACGCTGGAGCAGGAGGCGCTGAAGTCGCTGGAGTGCAGCGAACAGGCGCTGCGGGAACTGCTTGACGACGCGCAGCGACACGAACAGCAGGTACTGTTGCTGGCACGGGCGGTTGAAAGCACGAGCGACAGCATCGTGATTACGGATCTTCGCGGATCGATTGAATACGTCAATCCGCACTTTGAAAAGCTGACCGGTTACACGCGAGCGGAAGTTTATGGGAAGAATCCCCGGGTGCTTCAGTCCGGCCGGCAGCCGAAAGAGTTCTACGCCGAGCTCTGGCGGACGTTGAAGTCCGGAGGCGAGTGGAAAGGCCGCTTCATCAATCGCCGTAAGGACGGCACTCTGTATACGGAAGAGGCTACGATCGCTCCGGTTCACGATGCGCATGGAGTGCCCCAGAAATATGTTGCGGTGAAGAGGGATGTGACGCGCCTGGAGGAATTGGAGAACCAACTGCGACAGGCGCAAAAAATGGAGGCTGTCGGCCAACTGGCGGGAGGCATTGCGCACGACCTGAACAATGTTCTGCAAGTGGTGACTCTCGCCTCGCACTTGGCGCTGACCAGCAATGATCCCGAGTTCAAGGACGCCAGGATCAAGGAGTCGGTCGACGCGGCCCAGAAGGGAGCGGGGGTCATCCGGCAGCTTCTCGCCTTCAGCCGGCGGCAATTAATGCGGCCGGAAGTGTTGAGTCTGAACGAAGTGATTCGCGATGCGGTGACGCTGTTGAATCATCTGCTCCAGGAAGACATTAAGCTGCACCTCGACCTCCACCCCGATCTCGGCAACATCAAGGCTGATCCGGTTCAGATCACGCAGGTGATCCTGAATCTTGCGTTGAATTCCCGTGACGCAATGCCCGATGGCGGCCTGCTCGAAATCTCCACTGAGAACTTCGAAGTGACTGCGGAGTCTGAAGCCGCCAGTGGCCAGGTCCCTGCCGGGAGCTACGTTCGCTTGATTGTCCGCGATACGGGAACCGGGATGGACGAGGTTACGCAAAATCGTATTTTTGAACCTTTCTTCACAACCAAAGAGACGGGCAAAGGAACCGGGTTGGGCCTGTCAACCGTGTACGGCATCGTTATCCAGAGCGGCGGATTCATCAACTTCGATAGTGCGGTTGGCGTGGGCGCCACCTTTTTCGTCTGCTTTCCGCGCACCCAAAAGCCTGTGGCCGGCTCCCCTCAGAAGGTCAACCGCGTCGAGCTGGCGCTGGCCCCCGAGCCGTGCTCTGTGCTGGTGGTGGAGGACGAGGAGATGGTGCGGAATTCGATTGTAGAGGCACTGCGCCGTGAAGGTTTTCGCGTTCACGCCTCAGCATCTTCACAGGAGGCGTGGGAGACTGCCATCAAGATAAAGCCAACCCTGGTGATTGCTGACGTTGTCATGGCTGGAATGAAAGGCACCGAGCTTGTCGAACTGCTGAAAACGCACAATCCCTCGATCCAGACGATCCTTATATCCGGCTATGGCGACGAAGAACGAGTGCGGCGCGCGACTGAAGCGGACGCTTCGCTGTTTATTTCCAAGCCCTTCAGCATGAGCGAATTGGTGGACTCCGCCATGCGCCTCTGCAACGTCCGGCGGTAGCGCCCGGGAGGCGATTCGGCGCTCCAACCGGGAGCTTCTCGATATTCCCATAGAATTCCGAACTGCTGAAATACCCCGTCAAAGTGACAGAATTGCAAAACAAACCAGGACGCGCCAACTGGAAATCCGGCGGCTTATTTCGAGCGGCTCGTACACAAAAGGTTTTTTCAGCAGCTTGGTTGGACTGCTCTGGCTGTGTATTTGACTCCTACCACCTAAATGACACCATCCGGCCGTGCGGTTTCTCCGTACTTTAATTGAAAATGATTTTCAACACGAGGAACCTATGCGGCCCTCCCGGTACTGAGAAACCGCATCCTTGTGAGGCAGTTCGGTCGAGGAGACCGGCACAGCCAACCCAAAGGAGAACTTTGATGACCAAATCGATGAAAACCCTTGTTCTTACAGCTGCGATTTCCGGACTTCTCGGCGGAGCCAGCGCAACTACCACCAACACATCCCAGACTTCTCCCGAGAAGAATGTGGGCGCTGCCACTGTGAAGCTGGCAAAGGCGGGACTCTACGCCGATAAACACGGTTGTAAAGGCAAGAACGACTGTAAAGGCCAGGGCGGCTGTAAGAGCGGTGACAACGGCTGCAAGGGCAAGAACTCCTGCAAAGGCAAGGGCGGCTGCGCCACTGACGGCTCGAAGAAGATGCTGTCGTAGGCGCCAGGCAGAGGGGCCGGCGCATCCGGTCCCTCGCTGCGTCTGCCATGCCGCCTCCCGCATCATACAATTGTGGCCGCCTGAGTGGATTTAGGAGGCGCACGCGGCGTGATGTGTCCGTCGCTGGCTCTGGGTGATCCCACGAAGGTTCCGGGACACCCTCCTCAGGACCGCTCCAGCGGCTTGGCGTTAACGAAATCTTTTCAGGGGAATGGCAATGCCAGCAAATCGCTTCAACGGACACACCGACTACGGCATCGGTATTGGGCTCCGGATTCCGCATTACGAGCACATTCTGACTCGCAAGCCGGTCGTCGACTGGTTCGAAATCATCTCCGAGAACTACATGATTGACGGCGGTCGTCCGCTGGCCATTCTGGACTGCATCCTCGAACAGTACCGGGTTGTGCAGCATGGCGTCTCGATGTACTTCGGATCGGCCGGCCCGCTGAATCGCGAACACCTGAAGAGGCTGAAAGCGCTGGTCCGCAGAACCAAGACTCCGTGGCTGACCGATCACCTATGCTGGGGAAGTGTGGACGGCCGTTACACGCACGACCTGCTGCCAATGCCGTACACGTGGGAAGCGGTGAAATCGATTGCGAAGAAGGTTCGGCAGGTGCAGGACTTTGTCGAGATTCCGGTCGCGGTCGAAAACGTAAGCAGCTATGCCGATTTCCACGACTCGGAAATGTCGGAATGGGAGTTTCTGTCGGAGGTCGTGGAGCGCGCCGACTGCGGCATTCTGCTGGACGTGAACAACATTTACGTTTCTTCCTTCAATCACGGCTTTGATCCGCACGAATACGTCGACAATGTGCCCGCCGAGCGCGTCGCTCAAATCCACATCGCGGGCCATTCGCGCTATCGGAAGTACATACTCGACACGCACGACCACGCGGTGATCGATCCGGTTTGGGAGTTGTATGCGGCTGCCATCAAGCGATGCGGCCCAACCGCGACACTGCTGGAGTGGGATGACAAGATCCCTTCGTTCGAGGAAGTGCACGCCGAGGCCCTGAAGGCGAAAAAATATCTGCAACAATTTGCCGGGGAAGGCGCGCGTGGCATGCCCACGGAGGCATACGCACATGAACTCACTGCTTGAGTTGCAGCGAAGGATGGCCAAGGCCGTGATGCAACCGTTGACGGCGACGGAAGGCATGCGGCGCACGACCGGCGATGGACGGTCGATGATGACGGAGGCGTCCGCGTTCATCAAGCCCAACAGCCGGCTCACCGGCTTCGAGCGGCTGGAGATCTACAACCGGCAATACTGGTTCCGGATACTGGATTCGTTCGCGGAAGATTTTCCAGGACTGCGCGCCGTGATTGGACAAAAACAGTTCGACGGCCTGGCGCGAAAGTATTTGACGGATTGCCCGTCGCAGTCATTTACGATGCGCAACCTCGGCTCGCAATTGCTCCCGTGGCTCGAGGCACATGCCGAGTTCACCGAGCCCCACCGCGATTTGGCTCTCGACATGGTGCGGCTCGAATGGTCTCACATCGAAGCTTTCGACTCCGCAGAACGGCAGCCGCTGACGCCAGCCCAGATCGCGGGGCTGAACGGCGATGCGAAATTGGCGCTGCAACCGTACATCCGCCTGCTGAGGCCGCACTATGCGGTCGATGACATTCTGCTGGCGCTGAAAGGCTCGTCGCGCGATGTCGCCGCGCTCAACAACAGGTTGCGGGTGAACTGGCTGCTGCGCTTCGGCGGTCCGGAAGAAATATTCCTCGCGGTCCATCGCGCCGAGTTCAGCGTCCACTACAGGCGGCTGGAGCCGGGCGAGTTCGCTGTGTTAACCGGATTGCAGCGCGGACTCTCGATCGGCGATGCCATCGAGAGCGCGCTCGCGGATCGAGCCGGCGAGGACGCGGATTGCGCAGGCAAGGTTCAGGAGTGGTTTGCAATCTGGAGTAAACTCGGCTGGCTCTCTCTACGGAGCGCGTCGCGGCCTCGTAAGGCAAGTCGGTCCAACTTCGAGAAGAGGACAAGATGAGCACGTCTTACGAGAAATGCAGCTGGGCTTATGAAAACTTCGCCACGGTTGTCTCGGCATTGCGCTCGCCGCTGCTGCTCGCAATACGGCTGTACTGGGGTTTTCTGTTCGCGCAGACCGGGTGGGGCAAGCTGCAGAACCTGGAACGAGTGACCGGATTCTTCGCCAGTCTCGGAATACCTTTTCCTCACGCGAATGCGATCTTTGTCTCCGGCCTCGAGGTCGCCGGGGGAATTCTGCTGATCCTTGGGCTCGGTTCGCGACTGACGGCGCTTCTGCTGACAGGCGACATGGTGGTCGCTTATCTGACGGCAGACCGGGCCGCTCTACTCTCCATCTTCTCCGATCCTCCCAAGTTCTTCGACGCCGCTCCGTTTACGTTTCTGTTTGCCTCGCTTCTGATTTTGATTCTTGGCCCAGGGAGCACTTCCATCGATGCACTGATTGCGCGAGCGAACAAACGTGCGATGCCTCGCCAGCAAGGGCCAACCGTCAAGCCGTACGAAGCCGGCCAAACACGAATCAGAAATGCATCGTGACACGATGTAGCCAAATTTGGGAACCTTCGTGATAGCTCTTAACTGGCCCGGGGCTCCGGCTCGCGTAGCATGACACCCTAAGTTATGTCATATACTTTTGGGGTACTAGTCTAGCTATCACACTCACTCGATGATATAAAGGACGTTAGGACGCCCTCTCTAACGAGATAAGTATCTTTTATCCCGCCTATAACCGCAATTTGCATAACCATTCTTTATCTCTCTCATAACTACAATTTGTGAAAGGTTTTTCGATCTATGCCAACGGAACTATGCGTTGGACGCAATGAGGAACCCTGTCTACTCTGAACCTACCGGGTGACCAAACCCGAATCCAAACCTATAGCCTTTTACAAGCGAGAAAGCAGGTCATAGACATGCTCAAATCAGGTGCCGTAACTGGGTTGTATTTGTTCCTTCTATTATGTCCGCTGCTTTTAGCGGCGCAGACCGCGCAGCCGCCGGCCACCGCGGACATCAACCAGCGCATCTCTGATTTGGAGCAGCAGTTACAGCAGTTGAAAGCCCAGGTTGCCGCACAAGCGAAGACAGAGGCTCCGGCAGCCGCGCCGGCGGCACCGTCGAATGCGGTGGCCGTCGCCACCGCTCCTGCCGCGGCGCCTGGTCCACTGGATGGCATCTCTAGTGTACTCAAAGGCGCCACCGTCAACGGATTGGTGGATGGCTACTACGGGTTCAACTTCAATAGCCCGGCAAACCGGACCTCAGGCTTACGCCTCTTCGATAATGCGACGAATCAATTCGCACTCAACCTGATCGAAGTGGGTTTGGATAAAGCGCCCGACGCGACCAGCCGGCTTGGATATGACGTGACGCTGGGTTTTGGCAATGCGATGAACGTCGTAAATAGCACCGATCCCGGCGGACTTGGCTTCGCGCAGTATCTGAAGCAAGCATACATGTCTTATCTAGCTCCGGTTGGCAAGGGGCTGACGCTGACCTTTGGCAAGTTCGTGACGCCTGTCGGCGCCGAGGTCATTGAGAGCAACAAGAATTGGAACTATTCGCGCAGCTTGTTGTTCAACTATGCGATTCCGTTCTATCACTTCGGCTTGAGCGCCGCCTACACGTTCAACGATAAGTACACGCTGACTGGCTATGTGGTCAACGGCTGGAACAATCTTGTGGACACCTACAACAGCGGCAAGACGGGTGGCTTAAGCTTCGCCTGGAACCCGAACAAGAAGGTTTCCATTACCGAGGGCTGGCTGGGCGGCCCGGGAGCGACCCCGCTGGATGGCGGCAACTGGCGCAATGTGAGTGACACGGTGATTACCTATACGCCCAATAGCAAGCTGTCCCTGATGGCCAATGGCGATTACGGCCGCGTCCAGGGCCTGACCCCCGTGGCGGCAGCAGCTTGTGGCGCCGCGTGTAAGAAGGCGGTTGACTGGGCGGGCGTAGCTGGATATGCGAAATACCAGTTCAACCCATTGTGGGCGCTGGCGGGACGCTATGAGTACTATAACGACCACACCGGTTTCACGACTGCCACTCGCCAGCATATTAACGAAATCACCGGCACGGTGGAGAGGAAAGTTGCGCAGCACCTGATCACCCGGGCCGAGTATCGCTTCGACGACTCGAACAATTCCCACGCTTTCAACAAGGATGCGACAAAGTTCGCCAGCACTCAATCGACGTTGTCGGCTGGGCTGATCTTCGTGTTGGAGCCGGATAGTAAGTAAGCATCATATGGCGGTGTTTGATGTGCACCGCCTGATAGAGATTGGCGATAGCGGGTGCGTTGGCTATCGCAGACTCCGAACCCGATAGGGTCGGAAGAATAAATTCCCACAAGGAGAATGAAACGTGGCGGAGACTCCGACAGTTGAAATGAAACGTACCGTAGGCTTAACGGGCCTGACGATGAATGCCATGGCGCTCATCGCTCCCGGGGCCTTCCTATGGCTCACCTTCTATATTCAAGCGACTACGGGCGTTACCTCCCCGTCGATGTGGATCGGCATAGTCATCGCCCTGCTGCTGTGTTTGGCCACGGCGGTGTGTTATGCGGAGATGGCGAAACTGTATCCGGGAACGGGCAGCTCGTATTATTTCGCCGAGCAGTCTTTTCTCAATCACAACGCGGTGTGGCGCTATGCGCGGCTTTCGAAGTTTATCGTCGGCTGGGCGTCGCATCTTTATTACTGGATCTATCCGGGCGTGATGGTTGGCGTCATGGGCATCCTGTGCGGGTACCTGGTGGGGACAATCTGGCCGAGTGTCATGAATGCATCCAACCCCGGACCGATGTTCATGATGGCGGCTGCGATCGTCTTCTCTTTTCTGGTGGCGTACATCGCCTACCGGGGTATCAACGGGTCGACGGCAGTCAACATCGCGATCAACGTCATCCAGATCACAGCGTTGCTGATCTTCGCGGTGATAGCACTCGGTTACCGCATGAATCACCCTCCGGGAAGCGTGGCCTATCAGTTCGATTCGACTTCAGGGTCCGCCTTTACCTATGAGTTCGCCACGCAGAAGGCGATGGAAGATGGAAAAGAAGTCGAGAACATAGTGCGCGACGCGTCGGGCATTCCACAACCGAAGCTGGACGCGGCAGGCAAGCCGGTGCCGTTTCAGATCAGTTACCCGGCCCAGGACGAAAAAGGCAACTTCCTCAGTCACCCGAAGGCGTCATCGGTCACGGGTTTGCACAGTATTGGCTGGGCCTTCGTACAGGCGACGGTTGCCATCCTGATTCTGGTGGGCTTTGAATCGGTTACCTCAATGGGGGGCGAGGCCAAGAACGCCAAGCGCGACGTTCCGATCGCGGTGCTGGTGTCGCTGCTGGTGCAGGGAGTGTTCTGCTATCTCATTGAGTATTTCGCGGCGAACTACTTCTTGAACAGCGGCTATACCATGCAGAGCGCGGCCAACTCGGCGGCGCCGATCGGCGACATGATGATCGTGGTGGGAGACGCGCTGTTCGGAACGGGCCGCGGGCGCATCTTCATGTTGTGCGAGGCGCTAACGGTGTTTCTTGCCCTGATCGGCACGACGCTCTCGTGCATGAACACCGGCGCGCGAGTTACCTATGCCATGGGCAAAGATCGTGAAGCGCCTGAGCACTTCGGCATGTTGCACGGCAAGAACCTGACCCCGCACCGCGCCATCTGGACACTGGCGGCCATTTCGGCAGTGATCGGTTGCATCGCGGTGGCCACGGCATTCGGCGACGCCGGCGCGCCCACCGACGCCGCAATCAAGGCGTTGCCGCAAGGGTTCTGGTCGAGTTTTGGATACTCGACTCACGACAAGATGGCGGCGTGGCCTAATTCGCTGCTGGCTATCACGCTGGCCTCGAACTTCGGTACATTCCTGCTGTATGGCATGAGTTGCCTGATCTGCATCGTTTGCTACCATGGGCATCCGAAGTTCAACCCGCTGCGGCATATGGTGATTCCAGTCTTTGGGCTCGTGGCAAACCTGGCGTGCATGGGGTTCTACGTGGTGGGGCCATTCATGGGTTACGGCACCAAGATGGAGCCGCTGCTGGCGCTGGGCATTGCCGCGGTCTGGGGCATTTACGGTGGCATTTACTTTGTCCGCATGAGCAAGTCAACAGGCAGGACCACCTTGGTTTCAGCCAAGCCGATGACGATTCTGTGATTTCTCCTCCCGGGGCGGGTGCAAGCCCGCCCACTTTTTTAGTCATGATTTGGCATAGTGCGATGAAACAGCGAGAGGTTGAATGTCCAGGTATCGAGGCCAACTTGCCCCAGCCGCGCCAAGCCCTGTCGCGTTTGGGTTACAACAACAGAGTTCGATGCTCGAGATAGAGTTTGCACAGCTCAGCGATCCCGGCCGCATCCGCGAACATAACGAAGACTATTTAGGCCGTACGATTCCAGACTCTCCGGCAAGAGGGCGGAGTCACGGTTGGCTGTTCGTGGTTGCTGATGGAGTCGGAGGCAACGAAAACGGCGAAGTCGCTTCGCGGCTGGCGGTTGGAACGCTGCTCGCCGGATTTGAGAGCGCTCTCGCCGGTGAGCCACATGCACCTTTATTACAGCGCCTCGTACAGGCCGCCAACATAAATGTACACGAAGCGGGGTTGGCATCCGGGGCGGCCGGACGGGCGATGGCGACCACGTTGGTAGCCTGCGCTCTGCGCTTCGACCGCTTCACCGTGGCGCATGTTGGCGATTCGCGGTGTTATCTGATTCGCCGGGGCCGCGCTACGCTGCTGACGCGCGATCATACGCTGGCGAACGAGCAACTCCGGCTTGGTATTCTGTCGTCGGGCCAAGCGAGGGAATCCGCTACTCGCCACGTGTTGAGCCGCTCGCTGGGGAACGAGTTGTTCGTGAGCGCCGACCTCAGCGAGCATCTGTTGCTTCCCGGCGATGTTCTTTTGTTGAGTTCAGACGGCCTGCACGGCGCGCTTCCGGAGGCCGATCTGGCCAAGGCGGTGAGCGGTGAGACTGACCTGCAAGCCGCGGCCGAGCAACTGGTGCAGCTTGCCAATCAGCGAGATGGCAGCGATAATGTGAGCCTTCAACTGGTTCGCATTCGTGATGTCGAACGCGTTGGAATGTATCGAGGACGGCCGTACAAACTGCCCTGAGTCGTTTGGCTGAACCGCGCGCCGGAAGAGACGCAGCAGCTCACGGCGAATCCGCTTCAGCTCATCGATGCGGGCCGACAGTTGGTATCGGCCTGCTGACAACCAATGACTCAACTCCATCCTGGCGAGCAACTCGACCACTATTACCTGGAGAGCGTGGCCGCACGCAGTGGCATGGCTTCGATCTTCCGCGGCAAGGACGTGCGCACCGGCCGCACGGTTGCCATCAAGGTTCCGCACATCGAGATGGAAAGCGACCCGGTGTTTTTCGAACGCTTCCAGCGCGAAGAGGAGATCGGCAGAAAGCTGGATCATCCCGGGGTAATGAAGGTTCTGGGCGATGACGACCGCAGCGAACGCTACATGGTAATGGAGTGGGTGGAGGGGCGGCTGCTGCGTCAATTGATGAACGAGCAACGCAAGCTGTCGCCCGAGCGCGCGGTGCGAATCGCGCTGCGCATATGCGAGGCGCTCGACTACATTCACCGCAACGGAGTGGTGCACCGCGACCTCAAGCCGGAAAACATCATGATCGACGCCGACGACAACATCAAGCTGATCGACTTTGGCATCGCGGGCAACACCAGTTCGCGGCGCATCACTTTCACGTCGGCCTCGCAGACGATGGGAACGCCGGACTACATTTCTCCGGAACAGGTCAAAGGCAAGCGCGGCGATGCGCGCAGCGATATCTACGCACTGGGAGTCATGTTGTACGAGATGTTGACGGGCACGGTGCCGTTCAGCGGACCTAACCCCTTCGTCATCATGAACGAGCGGGTGCTGAATAATCCGATTCCGCCGCGTGAGATCGATCCGTCGATTTCTCCGCAACTGCAGGAGATCATCTACCGTGCGATGGAGCGCGACCCCAAGAACCGCTATCCCAATGCGCACGAGTTTGCCTGGGACCTGGAGCACCAGGACCAGGTTGGGGTGGCGGCTGACCGCGCCGAACTGCACGATTGGAAACGACACCGTTCGCCTTGGGGCAAAAGGATTCTGTTCTATCTCATGCTGGCGTTGATTCCCGTCGTGATATTCACCTTGTTGCTCTACGTGGCGCGGCACAAGTGAAGTCAGTCGACAGAGGCGTCTGTAGGTGAGGGCTCGATTGAAATGAAGATTGCAGGCTTCCTGTTGCTGTTGAGCGGATGGCTGCTGGTGCTGGCTGCTGTTATGCTGCTTGCCGTTCCGGCATCCCGCTTATGTTTCGTGCTGGCCGGCGTCGGCGTCGAAATATTGGGCTTGTTTCTTGTCTTTCGCGCGCATGCGCCTCTCGCCGGGGAGCGTCACTGATGCCTGCCACGTTTCCCGCGCTCTCGGAAGTGGGAATGGCAATCTGCATTTTCCTGATACTGCTGGTCCCGCTGGCGATTGCCGGAGTTGCGCTGATCAATACCGGCTTTGTGCGTTCGCGCAGCGCGGCGCATGCGATGCTGAGTACGCTGTGCGTGGTCGCGATCGCCGCCGGCGTCTATTTCGTGTGCGGCTTTGCCCTGGAGGGGTATGCCGGCCGACCGATGCACGCAATCAGCATTGCGGGTAAGCAGTGGAGCTGGCTCGCCGACGAGAAGTTTTTCTTTCGCGGACTGGAACTCGACGGTTCTCCGGCATCGCTGGCTGCACTGCTGCAGATCTTCGGCGTTGGGCTGGCGGCGGCGATTCCGCTTGGCAGCGCAGCGGATCGCTGGCGGCTTGGGGCTAGTGCCGCCGCTGCCGTGCTGCTGGCCGGTTGCATCTATCCGCTGTTCGCGCACTGGGCTTGGGGTGGCGGATGGCTGGCTCAGCTCGGCGTCAACTACTCGCTCGGCCGCGGCTTTATCGATTGCGGCGGTGCCGGCTCGATTCAGGCCGTTGGCGGGCTGAACGCTCTGGTGATCCTGTGGATTCTCGGTCCCCGGCGCGGCAAATACTCGGTGGAAGGCATTCCCGCGGCGATCCCTGGACACAACACCGTGCTGGTTCTGTTTGGCTGCCTGTTGGCGTTGCTGGGATGGGTGGGGCTGAATTCGGCGGGCGCAATCTTGTTTACCGGCACCATCCCTGCGCGGGTAGTACTCATCGCGGTGAACACAATGCTGTCGGCGTCCGCGTCCGCATTGACTTCCTTGCTCATCACGCGCATCCGTTTCGGTAAACCCGATGCCTCGCTGGTGGCCAATGGGTGGGTCGGCGGATTGGTTGCAAGTTGTGCCGGCTGCGCATTCATGGAACCGCTGGCGGCTTTGTTGATCGGCGTTGTGGCCGGAGCCCTGGTCACGTTTTCCATCCAGTGGCTGGAGCTGATTGCGGTGGACGACACCGTCGGGTCGTTTTCCGTGCACGGCTTGTGCGGCCTCTGGAGCCTGCTGGCGGCGGGGCTCTTTGCTCATGTGCCCGGCGCGGCTCCGGGACAGTGGATCGCGCAAGTCGTGGGAATCGCCACCTTGCTCGGATTTGTGCTGCCGTTGAGCTACGGCTTGAATCTGCTGCTCGACCGCGTGCTGCCGCAACGGGTGCCGCCGGAGGGCGAGCGCCAGGGAATGGACCTGCACGAGCTTGGCGCCGGCGCGTATCCCGAGTTCGTCACCTACACCGAGGACTTCATCCAACGCTGAAGCGGCATCTGCCCGCTCGGTCGGCCATAAAAACAGGGCGAGTCTTCACTTGCGGACTTATTTCAAGCCCAGCTCGCCATTGTACTGTTGGATAATCCCGTAACACTCACAGGCGGAGTCTTCAAGTTTATTGCGGTTCACGATCTTCACTGCGCCACGGGTGTACTCGATAAGCTTCTTCTTCTGCAAAACACCGGCTGCCAAGCTCACACTAGGCCTATCTGGCCCTAGCATCGTTGCGAGAAAATCATGGGTGATGGGCAGCGACGCCGAATCCACTCTATCCTGAGTCATGAGCAACCACCGTGCAAGACGCTGCTTAACATCATGCAGCCGATTACACGCGGCTGTTTGTGCAACCTGCATTCCCTGAACGACTGCATAGCGGCTCAACATCCATTGCAGGTGTGGAGCGGATTCCAAAGTGTTTTGTAAAGCTGCGACCTCTACCCGAAACCCATCCCCCGTGATTTGTACCACCGCTTGCAGCGGGCTCCTGGTCAGGCCAACAGACGCCGGTGTTCCTGTAAAGCCCTCATTGCCAACTATGCCGGCTTCGGCGGTCTTTCCATCTTTCATTACGACTACAAGAGAAATCATGCCTCGATTCGGAAAATACACAAATTCCAGCTTTCCGCCTCCTTCGTGAAGGACCATGTGGTTCGGCAAGCTGACGTACTCGAGATGAGGACGAAGTGAGGCGTAGTCGCTATCGGACATCGATAGAAGTATCAGGTTGCTGACGGGCTTTCCTTCTGTATTCGTCCGCTCGCCAGACTTCACGCCTTGGGGGTTTTTGCTTTCCACGCACGCGCCTTAAGACAACTAGAATCACAGCCGAAAACCTGTTCTGGACACGGGAAACAGGAATCCTGTTTATTCGCGCCACGCGGAAGATTATACAACCCCAAACACAACACTTCTGTAGGGCATCCTGCCTTGG